>Ga0209367_1002949_pt1 | contig 22819 bp, 9 predicted proteins | sample WorMetLIZISLAND2_FD_187412 | JGI IMG/M metagenome (GOLD analysis project Ga0209367, IMG submission 187412) | Marine gutless worms symbiont microbial communities from Max Planck institute for Marine Microbiology, Germany - Olavius geniculatus... ... | reverse complement strand
TGAAACCACCATTCGATGACATATAGTCTCATTAATAAGTGTGCCAAAAATTATTATAATTGGACATTCATTGTTCCAGTTATTGCAAAAAATGTAGTCACATGCTTTTTTTTGAGACACAGTGTACATCGTATGCCTTGTTGTGTTATTAACTCGCCTACAGCTCGCATGTCTAAATAAAATATCGATATATTTTTCATTAAACTTTCTGCAGACGTTAGGCCTACCTAATTCCACAGTTAAGCCGACATAGGCCTACGCGCAGGCGCAGTAGAGGATGGATTGTGTCGATAGACGTTCGATTATTATGTGCCCACCCCACAGCACTGATTTGTGGGTAATATTCATCACTGAAGCAACGAAATTTGCAGGAGATCGCAATCCATGGAGAAAAAACTGGAAAACAAAAAAGTAAAAAACAAAAGTTTCGTTTGCAGGGCGGGACTAAAAGGCACGTACAGATCGATATAACTGAACTGAAATGAACTGAGGAATGGGCGAGAAGCAATGTGCTGCTGGCTCATTTGTCAGTTCAGTTCAGTTCTGTTATATTGCTCTGTACGAGCCTTAAAGTGTTGTGCCTATATTTTCAGCTCCGACGACCAAAAGCTAGCCATCGAAAGTCGAAAACCTCAATAGAATGACACGCACGCATCTCGAGTAATCACGGCTTGTGCGGTGACCTATTTACTATCAATGCCTGAAACTCTTTGCAACAGAACGGACTGTCGTATCTTACGCTGCACTCGGCGACGACATTCTGTTCCCAAAAGACACCGGATTAAACACCGCAGACCGGGCGTCCGTCCACCGAGAGATCGCCCGCCCGTCTGTCTGTCGGTCAGTCCAGCGTCCGTTCCTGCGTCCGTCCAGCCTGGAAAGCGCCGAAAATTCGACAATTTCCCGACGGTATACGTACTGGTACTTGCTTGCTTCTGTTGTCGTTTCAAGTTCCAGAAGCAACGCCTCAATGTCACGAGCACAACACATCACAACCTCAGTCGGGTTACGCCGGTGAGCAGCAGATCGGCGTAATACTGGGGGAGGGGGAGTTCTAAAACGTGACGGGAACTATTCAAACGACACTATAGGCTTAACTTGTCCAAACGATATAGCCTACAGGGTGGGCCAAGAAAGTAAGCTATTGTACTTTTTCTATATCTGTACTAAATATCGACCAATTTTCACCATTTTTTACCAGTAGACTTTGGAAGACATTTGCTACTTAATGGCATGCACATCACACTTATTATGTCGTTACACTACCTTGTAAAATATAAATATCCAAAAACATACTATATCTACAGATTGTAATAAGGTCAAGTGGTAAATTTTTAAAGTATTTAAGTCAAATGTTAAATATAAATTATTATAAGCGTCAAAAAGGTTTACATGTAGCTACGGAGTAAGTTTTCATCCTTCAAAAAATAGTGCACAACACCGCACAACTAAAATACATTGCTCTGTATGCTCATGCATTCAACTGAGCAAACACCGCAGTCATCAACCAGCATTAATGTACATTGAAAATTAATGCACAGTAAAATCGTTTAATGTTTTTCAATGTTTTTGACACTTACTATAACTCATACTTAAACATTTTAAGTTAAATACTTCAAAACTTTACCACTGGATCTTCTGTCCATCTCCAAATATAGTATGTTTTTGGATATTTATATTTTACAAGATAGTGTAGCAACATAATAAGTGTGGTGTGCATGCCTCTGAGTAGCAAATTTCTTACAGAGTCCACTGGTGAAAAAATTGTGATAATTGGTCAATATTTAGCGAAAATATAGACAAAGTGCAATAGCTTACTTTTTTGGTTCACCCTGTAGGCCTACTGCAGACCAGAATTATTTAGCAAATAGCATATGAATAAAATCGTTACTCAGTGCAGTGAAAATATAAATGTATAAAATGTATAAAATAAACAAAACATCTCATAATTCGTTTATTATTTGTGATATTAATCTTGTGTTCAAAACAAAATGCCATTAAGAACATAGCAAATTATTATGCAGCAATGTGTCGACGTGTATGCGGCCGTCCCTTTAATGCCCACTGCACAGTGGTAATTGCCCACTGTACTGCTTTTAGTGCGATGAGATAGGCTTATGCGTCATTTTATTGAAATTTTTGATGTCGATGACCTTGACCTTTGACCTTTCGAATTAAAGATTAACACACCGGTTACTCCAGCCGTAAGAAACGTTCAAATTACTTTTGGTTTTCTACGCCTGTGTCCGATACTTTGTCCCATACGCGACAGACAGACGGACAAACGGGCAAATCCTGTAATGCGGTTTATTAGTACGACCGTAATTACATGTAGTCGTACAGAAAAACATTTCAAAAGTGTTCTGCAGTATTTCAACAAGAAATCTGAGGTACTACCCATGAAACGCGCGAGAGCATATAGCGGTTCCTGTTCGCAGGTAATCTTGGCCTATCTCCATCCATTTCGTCGCAATTTACTCTTTTGCACCCACAAATTGCCAAAAAACACTAAAAACCGTATTTCAAGGTTCAAGGTCAATCAAGGTCATCGATGTTGACATTCCTAAGAAGCTCGTCGCCAGTGCTTGTTATGTTAAGCAGCATGTCTGTGCCATAGATGTAAAAAAACGTTTAAAAAATTAAAAACGTTTTAAAAAAGTAAAAAACGTGGCAAAAATTTAAAAAAAAACGTTTAAAAACGTTGAATAAAAAACGTTCGTCATAATTTGTTTAACCTCTTGCCTAATGCTGTAGGTGAAGTATACCTAAAACTGTAGTCTAGATAAAGAGAACTTTATTTAATTTTAATTCAACCGTGTCGTCATAAAAATTAAAATCATAGCATTACAAAGTAACCAAATATACTACACAAAATCTTTTTATTCAATATATTTAAACTAACTAAGTAAACTACCATCACTTTGACTTATTAATTTGTTTTTGTGGTTTCAAAAGTGCCTCTTAAACTTCTTAATAGGACTTTCAATGCACGTTTTTTACAAATAAAAACGTTGGAAAAATATTTTTAAAAACGTTAAAGACATAAAAAAAAACGTGGCAAAAATGAAAAAAAACAAAAAACGGTTTTCACATCTATGGTCTGTGCCTATCTGCAACCATTTTCACGCTATAGACAAACCAACAGCAGATAAATAACCACTTTTGAGAAAGGTAACCCTATTTGACACCCGCGTGCGCCAGCTTCCTTAAACCTAGAAAGTCCGGACTTGGATTGCTAAAATCTACATTCAATGCTAAAAATTTCGTACGCAGGTTGTCATGGTCTATCTCCAGCCATTTCGGCGCAATTCGCTCTTGTAATGCGAGTTGCAGCCCGAAATCGCGAAAAATTCACTAAAATTTCCTATTTTGCGGGTTTAAGATCATTCAAGGTCATTGATGTTGACATTTCTAAAAAGCTCGTCAGCAGTGCTTGTTATGATAAGTAGCATGTCTTTGCCTATCTGCAACAATTTTCACGTTAGACGAGCCAATAACGGTAGAATAACGCCTTTTAAGGGGGAGCCCCTCTTTTCCACCCTCATTCGTGAAGACTCCCTTTACCCAGTGGCATGAAATTTTGTCACGAAATACTAGACTCTACGCTATTATATGGTGAATACCTGAAGTTTCTATCTCACCTGGTCTTAGAATGGTACCGGGACGTGACAGACACCAAGAGAGAACTAGAAATTTGAGGCAAAGCCCAACGTAAGTCCGCCCGGCGCCCTAAGTCCGATTGGGGGGGAATTCAGGGCGGGGGTAAAATTTTTCCTAAATCACGTGGCCCGAACTCAAACGCATTGGCATACACAGAACGCGCATTGTCGACTTAGAGTGAGTCAACATGAGCGCCTATAACTTTGTTGTTGGTTTAACGAAGTTCACAATTTCTTTTGTTCAACGTAGAAGAGATCGTGCTTGTTAAAGCCGTATAGAGCTTGTCGATATCTTCATACGTTCCTGAGATAGTTGCGCTTTAAGTCAAAAGTTTTCCCGAATAACGCCGAATTTTGGACGTTTTTGCCCTCCCAAATTTTAAGAGGGCGCTGCCCCCTAAAAGTTGTACCCGCGTTATTACCTCCATCTAGCAGCACGTCACGTGGCAAAGTCTCATAAAGCTACTTCCCCGGGCTCCAAAGTTCTTGCGGCCAATACGCTACATTTTAAGCCAATTTTTGACCCCTTTTAAAAAATTGTAAGGGAGACCCCCGTCCCCGGTGGGGGTGCCACTTGGTCATTCTGTGGCGCGTGTAAAATTTGGGGGCGCAGCACCCCTTAAAGGCCGAAATATGGCATTCCAAAAAAGTCGATTTGGGTTGGTACGATTTCACCACTTAATCGTCATGAATAGTGTACTGAAGTTCACCGAACTTTTTCCGCCCAACGCGGGAGGAATTGCGGTACAAAATGTACTTGTCCGATTTTAATTTTTGAATATTTTCATACCTTCCGGAGATATTTGCCGCCGAACTTTGAAGTCGTCCAAAATCGGGCCAAATTTTGCATGTTTTTGACAACAAAAATTTTTGGGGGTAAGCTCCTGGAATTTTTGGACCGGCGTTATAAAACTCGTCCTGGTACTGATCACCGTGCAAAATATCGCGCCGATCGGCCGACGCATCTCGGAGATCTCGCGTTTAACCAAAAAATTGTAGCAAAACATAAACAACCTTAAAATGTGGGGCAAAGCCTAACGTGAGTTTGCTCGGAGCCCTAAGTCCGATGGGGGGATTTAAAAGGGGTGTGAAATTTCCCAGGTGGCAAAGTCACGTGGCCCGCACTCAGATGCATTAGCATACGTAGAACACGCACCGTTGACCTACGGCGAGTAAACATTAGCCGCGTAATTGGACCGAAGTTACCAATTTTTTCAACGCGGAATTAATTGTACTTGATAACGCTTTTTACCGCTTGTCAATATCTCTATTCGTTCCAGAAATATTTGCGGTCAAACTCGAAAGTTGTGGTAAATCGCACCGATTTTTGAACGTTTTTGCCCTCCCAAATTTCAAGGCGGCGGTACCCCCTAAAAGTTGTACCCGCGTTATTATTCCCATTTAGCAGCACGTCACGTGGCAATGTTTTATGAAGCTACTCCCCGGGCTCCAAAGTTGTTGCGGCTAACACGCTACATTTTAAGCCAATTTTTGACCCCCTGAAAAAAATCCCCGTCTCTGATGGGGAGCGCGCTAGTAAGACTTGGTCATTCTGTGGCGCTTGTAAAAATTTGGGGGCGCAGCACCTCTTAGGGGCCGAAATATGGCATTCCGAAAAAGTCGACTTGGGTGGATACGATTTCACCGCTTAATCTCCGTGAATAGTGGACCAATGTTCACCGAACTTTTATCACCCAACGCGGGAGGAATCGCGGTACAAACCCTCTAGTCCGATTTTGAATACCTTCATCTGTTCCGGAGATATTTGCCGCCGAACTTCAAAGTCATCTAAAATCGGGCCACATTTTGCATGTTTTAGGCCACTAATTTTTTGGAGAAGGGCCCCTGAAATTTTGGACCGGCATTATAACATTCGGCCTAGTATTGATCAGCGTGCAAAATTTTGCGCCGATCGACCGAGGCATCTCGGAGATTTCGCGTCGGAAATAAAAAATAAACTAGAAATATGAGGCAGAGCCCAACGTGAGGCCGCCCGGCGCCGTAAGTCCGATTGGGGAACCGTTAAGGGGTTGAAATTTCGTTCGCAGCAAAGTCATGTGGCCCGAACGCAGCTGCATCATTATATACATGTATAGCAAGCACAATGTTAAACTTGGGGGTTTGAAATGAGACAACACAACTTTGTTGTTTGTGAACCCAAACTCACGAATTTTTCTGCATTTGACGTGGAATAGATAGTAGTTGAAAACATTGTTTACCGTTTGTCGATAGCTCCATCCGTTCCAGAGAGATATCGACGCTCAAACTTAAAAGTTGTTCCAAATCGCGCCAAATTTTGGACGTTTTTTGCCCTCTCAAATTTTAAGTGGGCGGCGCCCTCCAAAATGGGTGAACACCCCATCTACAGCGGCACATCAAGTGGCAAAGTTTCGTGGAGCTATTTCCCTTAGCTCCAAAGTTATGGTGGCTCATACGCTACATTTTAAGCCAATTTTGACACTCCTTTTGCAAAAAATTGTTGGGGGAACCCCCATCCCCTGTGGGGTATGGGCTAGCAAGATAGGCCATTCTGTGGCGCGTGTAAAAATTTCGGAGCGCAGCACCCCCTAGGGGCCAAAATATGGTCCTCCAAGTAAGTCGATTTGGTAGGTAAACATTAGGCGCGAGAACGCTGTGGAAAGTGGACCAAAGTTCACCAGAATTTTTCCATCTAACGCGGGAAGAAACGCTGTAAATAATTTGGTTTTCCTTTTGGGGGACAGGCCCCAAATTTTTGGACCGAGATTATAAAATCGAACATATTTTCCGTCATGTGGCAAAATTTTGCGGCGATCGGCCGACGGAGCTCAGAGATCTGGTGGCGAAAATAAATAAATAAATAATAATAATAATAACTGTTGCAAAACATAAGCCCGAACTATCGTTCCGGGCGGACTAATTACCATAGCTAATACGCGCCGCAAAAAAACGTTTTGCGTAGGCCAGCCGCAAATGTTATGGGGTGTTTACACGATCCAGCAAACGTCCAGCAAACTTCCAGCAAATGTATTCAAAATACACGAGCTAATGATGAACGTTTGCTGGATAGTGTAAACACCCTATTAAGAATAGACAACAGACAGTCGCATATCATGTTGTCAGCTGCGGCTGCACATCTACCGGGTCGTCAACCGGCTTTGATCTACTAGGCTAATATCTGTTATTAATAGGCCTAGTACGCGCCATGCAATGTATGCAGTTGAGGTCTGTGCGGTGCAACTAGCGACTAGCGAGGCTTGGTCCGCCCGATACAAATGTCGCTGCTGCTGTTGCTGCAGTGCTGGCCGGATGCGACAAGTGAGCAGCAGCAGCGGAGGCGAGATCAGCGGGAATTCTAGCGACGAATTATCCTGGTTGTACGACGTAGCACAGCGAGGCGCAGCCAAACATTCGCTGTCGCCGCTGAGGCTCGTGCGCTGCTGCAGCCTGTGTACGTAGACAGCGTAGAGTACGGTACTGTAACACGTGTAGTACTTTATAATACGGCAACGTGTTACGCAGTTCGCAGGTAGTTGGAAGTCATTCGTAAGATTCGGAGTCGCCGCGCGAGAAACGTCGTCCCAGCTTGCCAGATCTGGTCCGTCTTTACGCCGTCGAGCCGCAACCCCACTTAATTCGATTAATCTCTACTATGCGACTTGTCGTGCAACAAATCCACCCCAGCTAATACAGCAAGTCGGTATCAGCTTCAAGGACAAGCTGCGTACAACATGTTGCCATGTCAGGATGTTGTACAACTTTTTGTTCACGTGCGACTCATTGTCCAGTAAGTCCACAACGATACGAAATACTGGGGCTTTGGCCATTGCTTTCTTTCTGAGCTCAACAACTGTTTCTGGAGTTTAAGTGATACCTGCAGATTGGTGGCAGAGACATTGAGACGATGAGTGACGAGATCGACGTTGTCAACAACGAAGACCAAGCGACCACCGCTGTCACTGGCGCCGTGTCTGGATCGTCAGCCGATGTGCCTGACGGTGGCGTGTTGACAATGACCGGCAGTCATCGGCGGTCACTGGGCGGGGTTCAACGCCGCGGAGCACTGCGTCAGAAGGACGTCTACTGCGTCAAGAAACACGCGTTCGTCGCACGCTTCTTCAAACAACCCACCTTCTGCAGCCACTGCACCGACTTCATCTGGTAAACTAGGCTACCGTATACTTATAAGTTATATAAATTCGTCAAATTGCAACTTTTATATTAATTTGATGACGGTTAGGGCGTACTTGTTTCTTGACTCAGGTTTCAGCGTGGTTAACAGTGTAACGAGTAATACACTGTACACCGTGTTGAAACGTACTTAGGCCTATTTCATGACTGTGATTGTCGGTTATACCCCGTTTACACGATGAAGCAAACATCAAGCAAACGTCGAACAGCGAGCGAGTAAACATCGAGCAAAAGTCAAGCAAACGTCAAACAAACATCAAGCAATTAGAGCACACATCGTGCACGTATATTTTGAATACATTTGCTTGATGGTTGCTTGATGTTTGCTTGTTTGTGTAAACGGGGTATTAAGTTCTGCCCGAAAATGGGTGCTGTACACAGCCCCGAGTTACGTTTCAGTTGTCACGCTTGATTGGAGTGAGATTACGGGCAGTTATAACACTCCAGGCACTGCCGTGAAAGATAGGTAAAATAATAATTGCACATTAGCTACGTATTTGAATAAGCGTTTCGTTGGAAAAAATGAGGCACACGAAAAGTAGACGACGATACAGGAGTGAAATGGAACAGTAGGCCTATAGCTACCATCTACATACATGTACATACATACATACATACATGTAGTGTTGGTATCTAAATCGTTGAATGGTGGCTAATAATGTCTGGTCATAAAAACTACACACGTTCTGTTAATCGAATAATATCAGGTCGTTCTTTGCTGGTCTTTTTGCAGTTATCTGCGTGCGTCTAAAGCACCACGCAGCGATGCACTTCGTGACATGCATTGTTGCATTTCTAATGTCGCCGTCGGTGGCGGCGGCTTGATGTGGTACTTATCGGATGGTTTGTCGCGATCATGAAGTTGTTCTACGCCAAGCCCAGTTAGTATTTGGATGGGTGATTGTGGAGTGTCTGTGGACAGGTAAGCCATTTCGATATTCCTCCTGCGTAGGTAAATCGAGTACCGGTCTACCTGGCTACGGTAAAGGCGGTGCCCATTTACGTGTGTCGGGTGGCAAGTGACACTGTGTTATCTCGTATGATAGGTGACGCTCAGAATCTTTAGATGAGTTCCCATAAAAAGCACACCTTCAACTATTTCGTGCTTAATGCAGTATAGGAGCTTAATACAGAATACCGAAAAATACGATGCACACTTCAGGTATTGCTTATGTCGCACATAATGATTTTTGACTAGGTCTGTCAGTCTTGTGACAGTAATCAAGTTTTTCTGTCGTTGTTTGTTCTACAGGGGATTTGGAAAGCAAGGCTTTCAGTGTCAAGGTAAGCAAAACAAACTCAGTTTGTTCATAATGCTGTATATCGTCACCAAAACTTTGTATTACATTAATCACTTTAGCATTCATATACAGCGCCGTACGGCGATATATTCGTGGATATTGGCTATATATAAGATTTTTCAATACAAAATGAAAACAGAAATTCATATCTGTGCAATGATATTAAAATGCGAATGACAAACGAACGCCGACCTGATTGTTATGTGATCGACGATATCGGTGACTAGCACAGTCGGGCAGTTGAATAGCAATGAGGAAAATAATAATTGTGACAAGCTGCGCAATTGCCGGCGACGTTGAGTCATGCACGAATATTGACGACGATGAGAATGACAGCAACCAAGAATGAATGAATGAATTTATTTGATAGCATCCATATATGAGCGCTCGGAGTTAGGTGAAAGGGTGCGCTTTTATCTCCTATATTTACATTGAAAATTGTTCGGCATCTTTTATTCACCAACAGCGGTTAACAATAAAAATAAAGCAAACGAGAAACGAAGAAAATATGAAAAATGTCAGATCTATACACACACATGAATAAGTCATTAACTTAACTAATCGATACGTGCTGTAAATTCTATGACTGTTGGCGGAGATTTTGTTTCACAACGCTACGAATTCATCACGAAGACGCCAGTTTCTGCTTTGCACTGTGCTATATGCAACTGGAGTTCCTGGTTATCAGCACGTAGACAGATATACCCTGGAGGGTGGCCTGTCGGTTTGCGCCTGCCAGCACCCTGCAAAAATCCTTCGTGCGCTCCTGGTGGCATCTATATCTCGTCTCGATGCTGTCACACGCGTCTCAGTAAGTCGCCGATGTCCTATAGATGCGTTTCTGATTAGGTTAGGTGTCGGCCAGAGACAGATGGATTATTACTGGACACACGTCATGCTGTTGTTATTTTGCTATGCAGTCTGTTGCTTCGTCGTCCACAGGCGTTGTCATGAGTTCGTCACGTTCCAGTGCCCCGGAGCAGACAAGGGTCCTGACTCCGACGTGAGTAGATACAGTACGTGCAAAATCATAGATAGCAGGCTTGTTTTCAACGCCTTATTTTCACGTCGATTTGTAAGTTAGCAGCTTGCTTATTCTGTGAATTTTTTGCGGAGTCTTATGAATCGTTAGTGAGTGACAACATTGGGGAAAATATTTTATTGTTCTTCCACACTAAATATTTTCTATTTAGCTTAAAATGAGCAAAATTTGTTTTTCGCCGGGATTTGTTAGGCCTTGCCCTGGGGAGCTCACGACGCTCCTCAGACCACAATGTCGTACAGGGGAGTGGAGGGTGAGGACCCCTAGAACCCTTCCCGATTTCACATCTCACTGCTGTCATCCCATTTATGCGACTTGGCCTTCGGTTATCGATCGGTCGTTTTTCTCTTGCGCGTCTCGCATTTCATAACTCACTCATTGCCGACGAACACAAAAAACGTTAAAGCCAGTCATAAAAGATCGTAATGACAGTGACATGTCACTTGCGCCACTTTAAAAACTGGTGATAAGGTGACACTTTGGTAAGCCTAATTTTAGTCATTATGGCCCCTTTCGGCCCTCTCCCGTAACTGCGGGTACTATGGGGTATGAAGACGGCGTTGATAGTGGTTGAGATTTAGGTTTTGTTATGCTTGTTAGCGACTGTTTTGTTATCTCTTAACTAACGCGTCAGATTGAGCAATGTGCAAAGATAGAAAGATTTCTTAGATTTGCTTCGTGTATTTCTAACGTTACTGTAGGTCTATGCAACACATTTGTAAGCCGCGTTTTCCACGTCAGTCAGTCAGTCATGAACGCATTTGGGCCTGCACAATTATGCCGCACACGAATCAGAGGCCATATATTTTCATTATTTCTGTTCGCTGGATCATTGTATGAATGTATGTAGGCCCATGTACGCAGTCGTATGTGGCATATATGCAGCAAACATTTCGGCTTAAATTATTCAGCATACTTAAAGCCAGAACAAAGCACGCATTTCGAGTCAGAATCCTGCTATAAGTCAGCATGCGTGCGTGGCTGGTTAAGTGTATATAGCACCGTTGTTAACTTAGCGTCGATTTCTGTCGGCAGCCTATAGCTGCTGTTATGGTGTTTCCGCGTTTCGCAATCGTTTTTGACGGGTCCGAGCCCGTATGATTTACGGCACAACCTGTAGTTATTACGCTTTGGACGAATTCTCTGCAGTCGCAGTCAGTGATTGTTTAGCACAGCTCTAGCGCTGACAAACCGCTGACATTTATAGGTCTTGTCGCAGCTTGCGTAGGTGTTCGCGTTACTAAGAGTAGCCTACTATACAGACTTGCTGCGGTGTAACTAGGCTTAGTACGCCATCTGTGTGATGAGAGTCTTTCAAAACGAGATCAGCAAAACAAAGAAGAAGAATAGTTTTGCCAAACCGATTAACAATAATGCAACACAATAGCACATACTGAAATGAATGCGAGCTGCAGTAAAAGCAAATGCTCATCAACGCTAATCGCTATTATAACTAACTAAACGCGGTGATAACACAGTTATTAATCAAATTACAATATTACAAGAAAAGAAGGGAAAAACAGAAAAAGTGCAAAAAAGCCGTGGGCCCGAAAAACAACCGTCATTCGAAAATATGCGTAATGGTCGTTCGAGGTGACCAACGTTTTTGATTTCGGCACCGTGTGAAAGCGCTTATTCGAGTGACTATTGGCGACCAATTGGGCCTATCCTGCATTTTGTCGGAGATAGGCCTTTGGGGCGTCTCGTCTTAAGAGCCAAAATGACCTTGTTCGACCCCTCTTAGTTTAACGCTGTAGCACACAATGAACCATTTCGAGTTTCTGGACAAACCTCGCTTGTGAAAAACGAGCTTAATAATGTGTACACGATAGATTTCGTAACTTCGTGATTAAGCGCAATACCAGTATGTGAGAGACGTACATTGTGGACGGACATACATACCAATGATTGATATAACAAGTTAACAGTGCGCTCTTGAAATCGGGTAAGATTTGATGAAGCTATAAAACATTTCGCTGGCCTACTTTTCGAGTCATGCTGTATATACGACTTCCGTGGCGGTGACTGTTTTGTCGCATGCTGATAACACGTTGCAATCGTCTCTGCAACTCAGCCCTGTACAGTGCGGTCTGATAAAGAACAGTCGAGTAGTCTACATGAAAATGTATAGGGTCCAGCCCGCAGCGTGGTGAGATGGGAAATAACCGTGACTGTTGGAACTGCGGCAGCACCGATTCTAGCACGCTGGTTGCCGTCGCTTGAACTATTTCACCGCGCGACTCACACAGTACAGAGTTCGGTACTGCTAACGCAAAGTTGCCAGTTTTTCTCTCTGTAGCAGTTCCGTCAGTAGTTACAGTGATATGTCATAGTCATATAGCTTGTGTTAATTGCGCTAATAATATAGCTCAGGGCCTTCTGAGAGCTCTGACGCCGGCGACCTGGTCCTAGAGGAAATCCCCAAACTTCGAATGGAATACGACTCTCAAGGTGTAATTCGGTTATTTGTGGCCGGCGAAACGTGTGACGTCATCCGGAAGCACGGTTGTAAATATAAATAAACGTGTCGTGTGGTGCGTTCGCTACGGCACCAGTTAGTTTAGTTTTTACGCTGTCTGTGAATTTCGGCTGGTGGCAACATGTGTACGGCACACCAGACTTTGAATACAAATTGAGACCGTTTCCTGTGATCCAGCTGAACTATAGTTTAGTAACGCCATGCTTATTGCTCCCAGCGGCTTGCGGGTTCAAACAGCCTGTGGTTGTAGCGTGTGCGTCTTTCAAGTCGCCGCAAAATTTAGAATGCGCGCTGTTATAATTATGTGAATCAAAATTACGTAAAATGTCTTATGTTATGCCACAACGACGTCAGAGGCATCATGTTCTCGAGTGGTCCGTCCGTCTGTCATGTTTTCGCGATATTTTTGTACGCATTGGCGGATTTTCACCAAACTTTTCTCATTTTAGCCGTGATCAAAAGACAAAGACGATTTTAACTAAAAGTGCATCTTCGGTCCCTTCTAAAGTTTAAATACACCCCTGAGAGGGGATGGAAAAGCTTTTTAAGCTCCCGATCAGTTGAGTTAAAACTTACAATTAGGCTACTACTTTAAATTGCACAGTAAACGACGTGGCACGTGGTCTGCTACGTGAGGTCCTTAGGAGACCCCTAAAAATTGGGGCCCTAGGTTGCAGCCTAGTCAGCCTAGTGGTCAATCCGGCCCTGGACATGACCTACTGATTATGTCACTAACAGTTCATTTGACAACGTCAATCAGGCTGATGAGTGGTGGTCAGAGGAACTGAAAGCGCGTCTAATCCACTGGCGCTTATTCTCTTCGGATTGCTCATCGATTCTTCTCGGTCGGCTGTTGCTGCAGCTGGACCCGCCAGCAATCGATTCTTGCACGCCTGTAGGTGATGCTACACAGGACACACGTCAGCCAAGAGCTACAGCGTGATGGCTGAAAGTAGCTTTCATGTCTGACGAGAAAGTGCCTGATGATATTACGCAATTACCTTGTGCTGCAGTTAAGCGGTTTTGCGAGTTTTTTTAAAATAAACATTATCCTGCCAGTACGTTGTTTTACGAACCAAAGCCGCAACCAACATTTTTGCTTTGGGTTCGACATTTTTTTTCCACTGTTTCTTTTTTTATTTTGTTTTTTCTTATTTTTTGCCTTTTTACTCGCTCAAAGTTAGATAGGAAGTTTTGTATTATTTATTAAAAAATGACAAAGAGCCATATCCACTAACATGCCACAATAAAATTACATTATCTAGTAGTGAATGTTTTTGATAACACAATATATGAATAGTTCTACTAGAAAAAATAAACTTTGCAATAATTAGCCAAGAATGCAGAAAAAAGTGTGAGAAAACTCTGTAAATTCCAGGGTCTGGGACGAAGCTCCAGCGGAAAACGTATTTTGACACACTGACAGCTCTCATAACACATCTCTTCTTAGCATCTCGCGTGCGACTGCAGCCTATTCAGCGCAAAAAATATCTAAGCTAATGTCCTGCTCTTTAGATAGCTTCGAAGCCTTCGACGCTTGCATATAGTTTCGTTTATGTGCTTTCAACATTTCAGGAGGTTTCGACCTGTATACGCCGTATTTTCTTAAAGTACTGTGGCGTTACGAACTGCTGACAGTCTGACATCGTTCTGGACGCGTTTTGCTTAGTTCACGAGCAGCGCCTTGCAGCGTCATTAACGTGATTGCGTCATTTTAATATCTGCTTATGAAATAATAAAAAAAATAATTTTTAATTATCTATGCTAAACGAAGCCACAAAAGAGGTTATGTGTTGGTCAGTCATTTTCTGCCCTTTGTATTACTTTAGATCTTACGGACAGATTTTTATGAAATTTTGTGGAGGGTTTGGGTCGAACATTGGCACAGTAAGGAAGTGTTTAGCGGCGGTGATTTAGACACGTTTATGGATTCTGGATCATTATCTATAATTTTTACCATTAGGAAATAAGCAGCTGTATTGTCTTGCATTCGCCAAATGGCAGTACCATTTTTGGTGGAGGTTTGAGGTTTTTGATTACTTTGATCTTAATTAATGTAAACCTAGCTGCCAAGGTCCGGTAATTAAAATGCGTGAGATCCAATGACTTGAGTCCAGTCCCTTCCCTATCCTTTGCTCTCCTTTCCTTTCGTTCATTTTTTCTTGTCTTTTTCTTCTGCTTTTTTTGCCTTCACTCCGTTTTTTCTCCCGTTTTTTTCTTTTTTTGCCTTTTCCCATTCTTTGCTTCACAATAGCTAAGAGCTTTGCGATGCGCTCTAGCTCTCTCAGCGGGGTCTGGGGCGAAGCCCCGGCAACCGAGACATTTTACTGCATTTTTGCTATGAAATTGCACCTAGTGAAAACAATTTGTTTTCGCTTCGAGGTGATGTCAGTAATTTATGCAACAAAACAAAAATGTGCGAGATAAAACTTACTCGGCGGAAAAGCGTGAGTTGCCTGAAAATGCGTGAGACTCACGCGAGATGCATGAGACTTGGCAAGGCTAATGTAAATTGCCCCGTAATTCACAATTTGGCATTAATTAGCCCCGTGATTGTGACGTGATTGTGCTATTTTTCCATCAGCCGATAAATATTGATATCTATTATGCTAATATAAATGTCCGCATTTATTTTCCCGCCCCCGTAATATGTGTACGGCACTGCTGAGACGTCAAAGTCAGTCCCCATTTCGTGACATTGTGCGAACGACGTTGATCCCCACATCGACGGTCGCGCTGCTTGTCCTGTCAGCAATGCATTCGTTCATTCATAACGACGTTAACGAGCAATCACGCCGCATGTTCCTGTGATTTATTATCGCCTTCGGCTGCTCTCGGTTTTTACGCGCGAAAGCAGCTACTGCTTTCAGCGCGTCTTAGCCATCGCAATTCTGACCGTCTGTTTGTCTGTCTGTTACACGAGTGGATCAGGCAAAAACGGTCAAAGCTAGGATCACCAAATCTTCACCATCGGCTGCCCGGAAGACTCTAGTTTCAGGAACCGTAAAGCTTTTCCATAAATTCAAAGGGGGTCACTCCGAACGAGGGCGCTAAATGAGAGGGGGGTGGTCAAAATTTGCGATTTTTGGCCAATAAGTCGCTGTATCTCAGTAACGATGAGAGATAAAGCCTGGGTTACTAGGTTACTATTACTGTCATATTGTACCTTATTTGGATATGCGTTGTATATATATTTGTCCTGCCTGTCTGTCTAGGCCTAGCTTTGTCTGACATTTTTGTCGAATTAAAGTGATCATTAATCACTAATAGGAATTTGGAAATCGTATACTGGCATTCGATTGGCGCCGAATTCAATTATTTTATGGATTTTTTGCTGCGACACAAGGGTATATCGTTCACAAGGTGGCGCCACGGTACTAGCGTTGGTGGCGTGGCGTAGTTGGTAACGCGTTTCGGCTGAAACGAAGTTACTCTACGCCAGGCCTGGTTAGTACTGCGATGGGTGACTGCCTGCGGGTAGGACTGCTATAGGCTTTCGCGCGTCCCGTGAGCATTAGCTCAAATTTCTTGTTCTTTTTCTATCGCAATTTTGCGTGTCGCCCATCACTGCTGGTCGTATTCATTCATTCGTCAACGTTAATCATCTCGCTAGATTGATTGATGGACGCATGACTTTGATTGGTGACGGATGCTGTTGTTGACATGCGCTGCATGATAAGTAAGCATTTTGATCGTCAGATGACGACGAACGGCACTATAAACAGTGTTTGTATATTGTGAACAAGTAATTTGAGCAAAGCTCACGTGACGCGCGATAGCAGCGGTCCTGCCATTTTGGCAATCAGTGTAGACCTACAGCAATAAGATATTAATGCATCTTGAAAGAGTACTTAAATTTGAGGCTTTCGTACGGAAGACTCGTTAAATTTAAGAAATCGAAACTTAAATTCTTAAAAATGTACGATTTATGCTAAAATGTCACATGCAGGTTGTCCAGGTCCATCTCCAGCCAGTTCGGCGCAATTCACTCTTAAAATATGTGTCGCAGCCAGAAATCGCAAAAAAATCACTAAAACCCTTATTCTGAAGGTTCAAGGTCATTTAAAGTCATCACCGTTGACACCAATAAAAAGCTTGTCACTATTGCTTGTTATGTTAAGCTGCATCTTTGTGCCTATCTGTTATCGTATTCACGCTACACGAGCCAGTTGCAATAAAATAATCACTTTTTAGGATGATGGCCGTTTTTGACGCCCGCCTGCGCCGGCCTCCTTAAACCTAGTGGGTCGGGACTAGGACTGCTAAAATCTACGTTTAATGCTGAAAATTTCGTATGCAGGTTGTCTTGGTCTATCTCCGGCCATTTCGTCGCAATTCAGTGTTGAAATGTGCACTGCATCCAAAAATTGCGAAAAAAAATCACTAAAAACTTTTTTGGGGGTTCAAGGTCGTTCAAGGTCATCGATGTTGATAAATCTAAAAAGCCTGTCACCAGTGCTCGTTATGATATGCAGCTTGTCTGTACCTATCTGCAACCGTTTTAAATTAAACGAGCAAATAACGGCAAAATAACGTTTTTTGGGGGTCTCCCTCTTTGACGCTTTTGTTCGAGAGGAACCCTTTCACCCAGCGGCACGAAATTTTGTCACGATAGACTAGAGTCTTTGTGGCACCCCACAGTGAAGATTTCATGATCCTAGCTTGCACTGTTTTGATACAATACAGCAGTGTGACAGACAGACTGACGGACAGACAGACCGACGGACAAACGCCAAGGCCATGGCTAAGACGTACGTGCTGCTATCGCGCGTAAAAATTAGTTGAGAGTTGAACTTTTCGACCGTCGGAGCCCGACCAAAATTGTGATGTTAATCGTATGTATATAGGTGGCCCGCAGTGCATAATTTGACGGAGTGTTAGGGGGGTTGAGATATCAGTTGGGGGTTCAACCCTCTAACTTCCCCGGCATTTCAAACATTGACTGTAAACGTTCAGATAGATTAGTTGAAAACCGTGCAAAAAAATAAAATAGAACTACAACAATGGAATGAAATTACGCAAGCACTTTCGTCTGCCCGATCATTTTTTTTCTCAATCGACACAGTTCATCTTTTTGGCGAGCGTCACAGTGCCGACTAAAAGCCAATTTCCACGACGTTGTCCAGTCGCGAACCTGGGAACCTGGACGCAGATCAGGTCGCGGTCCTGCATATCGCGACCAGCTGCTGCGGACCGGCTTAGAAAGAATAATTATCTCGTAATTATAATACTTGCTGTTACTATAACTTACGATTAATTAGGCATATGCTGATGTGTTTGACAGTCGACGAACCCGCACAAGTTTAAACTGCACACGTACAGTAGTCCTACGTTCTGTGATCATTGTGGCTCTCTGCTGTACGGACTGCTGCATCAGGGATTCAGATGCGAAGGTAAGCCAATGTTTTGAATGTCTTGGATCCTCGTCACTAGAAACACGAGCGAATATTTGCGCATATTCGTGGCATCTAGAGCCTATAAGCTACGACATTTTCCCCGTCGCTGTCCGATATTTTTGCTAACAAATCTGCAAAACTATCAGCTGCCGAAAACTCGCAAGCCGTCGCCAGCTGCAAGTCAATACTTGGTCCATGACGAGTGAAAATTTTATTGCTGTTCATAAAAAGTCGGCAACTGTATTCACAAACGACGTTCAAACTGCTAATGCATCTATAAGTTGTAACTTTTTCAGCTCATCCGTGCATATATAAACGAAAATGCACTTAAGATATCTTAGTATTGCACAAAATAACTGAAATTCCGTTAGTAACGTGTTTGCTGTAAGGTAGCGCCATCATGTGCGATAAAATTTGAACAAAACTAAAACTAAATCTAATGTGAACTGTACTCGCTTTAATCTAAGTAAAAAGTATAAACTAGAAAAATTCGTCGACCCATGCAGTGCCGGCCCGTTATGCAGTCGTCCTTCCAGAGCGACACAGCGACCTTTGATCTTTGGAGCTGAAAATAAATTGGCAGACCTGTTACTTTTGTCTTGTGAAACGTTCTCGCCTTTTTAAAATTTTCTGAGCTTTTTGTTTTTCGAATTATGAGCCCGCGCAGACGGAAATAATGGAGTTTGCGGCTGAACGAAAACGTGGTTACGACGCGCGTCCCTGTTGGCGGCGCGTGAATTGCGTCATAGGTCTATCACGAGCGATGACGATGCACACTCACGCTCCAATCAACAACGCGACATCATCGACATCACGCGGTGTGCATGCGATGAACCGCGACGTGCGTCCACTCACTGTTCAGTGTGTCGGAATGGACACCGGTTTATACATACGCGCTTGGTGCGGACACTGTTTGTATTGATAACAACGACGACGACGACGACGCGAGACGCAATCCAATCTATATTGTTCATCCGAGTCCTGTTGTAGCGCTGTATTCTCTAGCACGAACGTAATTGGACGAGAACTATGTAGCAGTGGGAAACGGTAAGGTCGGGTGCAGCCTGTTTTTGCTATGGCGCAGTCAGTCTCGGTCTAGCAAGTAAAATAAGTACGTACAACGTGAATTTATGTAGCGCATCAATGCCGAAAAGCCCTCAATGCTGTGAAAAATAAAAAAAAATGTCTTAAGTAGTCGTCCAAAAACGACGTCCATTTTATTCGTATAGAATATGAAGCGCTAAATTCCAAAACCCGGTTCTTCCACTTTTGTTATCTACAGCAAATGACACATGAAATGACAGGGTTATGAGATTTAACAGCTTTCTCCACAAAAAATGGTTATGATCGGATTTTGAAAATTAGCTTTTCATATGCCTACAAGATACTGACATTAGCACTGTCCAGTTGCTAAGTAATGACAGAACTCACACCCACGTAGGAATCTTGCTTTTATGAATATTGACGACAAAAATAGCCCAGATCTTTCTGAAGACTTGAAGTCATTTTTGTACTATATTCACGTATATAAGAATGGAGATGGCGTCACATTTCATGGCAGGAAAAATATGTGGAAAGTGGAAACATCTGCGAGAAAATGTCATACGGCTCTGGCTTCAGAGGCGCTGCCGTATTTCAGGCACGTTTGACCCATGATGGTGATGTGTGTGACCACGCAGCGATCTCCTTAGCCGGTGCCGGTCGATCGCTGCAAGGTTTTATGCCGATGGTGACCTACTGCTTTCCTCACGTCACGAAACCAACCAATCCTCTATCGAACAGCGTCGTCGTTTGGCCGCCAAGCGTCGCCATGATCTAAGGTCGTGGCGTATTCTCGGCGATGTTAATGACTCCGTCGTGGACTATAAGCGAGCGACCGTGCGTGCTGCATAGTCAGCGCGCTGGTCATTTCGCGACGACAACTCAGTTATTAGTTACTGGACGCACAGACGCACGAACGCTAACTACCTGATACAAAACGTGTCTTCTCTGTCTGTGTGCGTGGCATTAGTGCAGTGTTTATAGGGCCTCGCAGTATCTGCAGTTGTAGGGACGCAGAGCTTTTACAGCAGGCGCAGACAAAGCCGTCGTTATGAGCAAAGCACAAAACATTATTAGCAGAAATTATTAACTCAACAGGGGCGTCATTTAGGGGAAGTTAAAGGGGTCTACGGACCCCGCCAAGGATTTATGATTTTGGTTTTTCCCTGTAAATCGTACCTTTGAAACGGTGTTACTGCTGCAAGAACAATACGTTACGTAGACTGAGACCCCAAGGATTACTGGGACCCCCTCCCCACAACGATTTGCTGAAATGACGCCACTGTAACTTAGCTTCGGTGTTATCGTTTCGGACAAAATCCCACGTTATCGTTCCTACGGACAAATCAACGGCATACAGCGCATCATTCGCACGCGTTAAATATAACTAGGCTTAGACTTAGTATTCGGCGCACAACGTGTAGGTCGCGGTCATCATCTGAGTGCCAATATATTTACCCAAAATTTTCATTTTCATTTCGTATGACTAAATTTGCTTTGTAGAAGCAGTTTGTACTTTGGCGATAGCCGCTGTCCCGTACTAGCAAAGGGGCTTAGAGTTACTTCGAGTCCATGCAGTGAATTGTGTACGTGCTGCTTGCAGTTGCCGGTCATCGATAAAACAGTTCTGAACCTAACATAACAATAGTTCGTCCTGGATTCGTATGATTTAGTTACCGTATAGATAGTCACGGGCTAAGATTATCAGGTGTCGAGCAGCCTCGTTATTTGCCGTAGGCCTCTGATGTCGTAAATTATCTGTATGCACGTCAGTCGGTTTAGCCACCTATAGCTTGCAAATTGGTTTCGCTGTTCGTATGATATTGTGAAACGTGCCATGGATGCGTTTATTGGTTTTTAGCCAGCTGTACTTACCTAACGGCCGACCTTATGGTACGAGTTGTCTGTCATCCGTCTGTCTGTCGTCTGTTGTCATTTGTAGCGGATGTATTGTGGCTAACCTTTAGGTTTTATGGAAATTTTTTACACTAGTAATTAGCCATGTGTCTTGGACTTAGGCATGCAAAATTTCAGCGATCTAGTGAAAGGAGAACATTTTCAAATTTGGGGTTGAATGGATGGGATAAGAAAAATGTGCGTTTTCAACGGAAAACTGGCCATATCTTGGAAACGGTGGGAAATACTGCCAAAGTTACTATTAATCACTAATAAGAAGTGGCATATGCCTGTTCAGGTAAAATGAAAATCATTGACCCTGGATGATTTTGAAGGTCACTGACAACCAGTACAGTCGGCTATTCTAGCGACAGCTAGGCTTTTTTTCTTTTTGGCTATGTAGTTGGCTTGGGACTCCACTAAGTCCGCTTGGAATCAGAATTATAACACGACCAGATTAAGCTCGTAACGGTTCGTGAATTATGCCTTGGCTTACCTTTAGTCGTTCTCTTTAATTCCGCGTGTAGGCCGCAGTATGAATCGTCTTCTCTGTTCAGATATGTTGTCCACTTTTCGTATTCCATCTTCGAGCTTCGGTCCAGTCTGTGAAGCGAGGTTGTCCATCCATGCACTTCTAAACCATTTTTGACGCGTTGCAGCTATGCTGTAAAGCGCGTCTATATGGCACAATGTGTCGTCTGTTTGTGGGTCACGGATGTACTGTGACTAAACGGTAAAAGATAGGGCTTAGGTTGCTGTTGATCACTAATAGGAAGTCGCATATTGCCTTTCAAACGACATCGGATGACCTTAAAGTTCAGTACTGCAACAGGAACTGTATAGACTGTAGTGCGTCTTCCCTAGCGACAGCGTGACATTTTAAAGTCCCAGACAAAGTTCCTTGAATAATGTCTTTTCACATATATTTCTCCAAATTGCTGATGTTGTTGACGCAGCTTGTGATATGAACGTGCACCGGAGATGTCGCGTCAACGTTCCCTCGCTGTGTGGCATTGACCACACTGAACGCCGAGGTCGTATCTCCATTCACATCGGTCACGACGACGGTCAGCTGACTGTACGAGGTACTCACTTAGCACTCTGCACAGATGGTTCAGTAATACAACATGAGTGCAAGAAAAAATACAAATTCCACTTTTATTGCAAAGGTGTGAAGCAAACCGCATTATTCACTTTTGCCTAGTCGGGTGTGACAATTCGTGGTACAGTGGTTAGCGCGTCGGATTTGTGATCGAGAGATCGCGGGTTCGATTCGTGGCCAGTTCGCTGCCAGGTAATGGCTCTTGGCAAATTGTTCACGCACAAGTGCCTCTAACACAAAGCAGTGTAATTTGGTGTCGGTCAATAGGGGCGGTGATGCTGTGCGGCTGGGAAAATGATTGAAAATAACAAGTCTGTCGCCGAGTTCTGGACTCGTTACAATTGAGCTGCTTGCTTTACGCAAGTTTGTTTTTGCGTTACCTGTGCTTATTTATACGTGATCTTTTTGTCGGCTTTGCATTGTTCGTCGTTTTCAGAGCGTTTGACTGCAGTATTATTGTTATCAGAACGTTTTTTTTTACTTTTTCGTTATAGCCTTATTTAGTTCAAAATGTGATTTGGCAGTTCTGTAGTGTGACGTTGGCGCCCCGCTGCCGACAATGCTCCAACTCCGTCGCATTTACATCTCGATACTGAGGAGATGTTGGAGGTGTTTCAATCTGGTAAGCACTGCCAACGTCGCGACCAGCGGGTTGTGTCACGGTGCTCCGGCTAGTCATCGATCTCAGGGTTATCTCTGGGTCCGGCGGACTAATAGTCTGACGCCTACATTC
>Ga0209367_1002948_pt1 | contig 22822 bp, 14 predicted proteins | sample WorMetLIZISLAND2_FD_187412 | JGI IMG/M metagenome (GOLD analysis project Ga0209367, IMG submission 187412) | Marine gutless worms symbiont microbial communities from Max Planck institute for Marine Microbiology, Germany - Olavius geniculatus... ... | reverse complement strand
AAAATAAATGGGTTAAACATTACAACTTGCTCTCTAAACATAAGGAGTTTTCTCCGGGTGAGTCTGTAATGATTCTATCACCAGATTTCACTACTAGCCGATTATGGAGTCGTTGGCGTGCACCAGCTAAAATCGTCCGTAAACAAGGCGATTACAGTTGCCTAGTTAGCAAACTTGTCTGCGAGTCATTTTGGCCTCAACCTTCAAAATGTGCAGAGGTCAATACTTGTGTTGTTGTGTATGAAAACGATAAAGATTTTGGGCAGCTTAATTATGTAGAAACCAAAACAGGAACAGGTGATTTACCATCATCGAAAATTGACCCAAGCAAATTAGCTCATTTGTCACAAAAACAGCGTCAGGAGCTGTTGGCTGTTTTAGACAAGTACCCTAAGTGTTTCTCAGAAACACCCGGTCGCAGTAACACTGTTAAACATGAAATCATTGTTACGCCTGATTTTTGGCCAAAAAAATGAAACCTTATAGGGTGCCTAAAAAATTGTGCCCTGAGGTAGACAAACAGATAAAAGAACTCAAATAGTTGGGCTTCATTAAAGAATCAAAGAGTCTAATGGTCAGTCCCCTCATCTGTGTGATAAAGAAAGATAAAACAGTGAGGTGCGTAATTGATTTTCATTATGTGAACAAATTCACATTACCGGATGCGCTAGGTCCCCAAATATTGGCGATGTGTTTCAGCGCATAGCGCGAGCAAAGTATATCATTACATTTGATGGCAAGTCCAGCTACTGGAGAATTCCTATTAAAAAGGAGCACCAGTGGCTTACTGGATTCATTGATGGATCAAACAAAATGTGGGAGTGGATCCGCATGGCTTTTGGCTTACGCAATTCTGGATCAACGTTTGTTCGCATGTTACAAAACGTTTTGTATCCAATCCGAGATTTTGCCTCAAATTATGTCGATGATATGGCTGTGTGCTCAGATGAATGAAAACAACATTTGGATTACGTTGACAAATTTCTGAGTACTATAAAGCTGAGTGGTTTAACTTTGACTTTGAAAAAGTCAGAATTTGCAAAACCAGAAGTGACTTTTTGTGGTAATATCGTGGGATTTGAGGGAAAACGCATGGATCCCGATAAGTTAACAGCAATCGTACTACTAAGACCGTTCGAAACGAAGACACAGTTGAGACGAGCATTAGGTATGTTTGGGTGGCTCAGGGAATATATCTCTAACTTTGCCAAACATGCTTATGTGTTGACAAAACTAACGGCCGAGCAAACTCCCAACAAAATTCCTTTGGGAGAAGAGGAACAAAAGGCTTTTGATACATTGAAGAAGTTGCTCACTCAAGCCACTGAGTATAAACTAAATGCAATTGATTGGGATAAACCCTTCAATGTCTGTACTGATGCATCTGAGTTCTGCATCGCAGGCTGCATATCACAAACAGATGATAAGGGTAATGAGCAACCAATTACTTTCTTCAGTAAAAAGCATGATAGCACACAGCAGAAATGGTCTACAATAGAGCGTGAGGCATTTGCCGTGATTGAAATGCTCAAACGAGTTAGAGCATGGGTTTTTGGATATAAAATCAATTTGTTCTGTGACCATAACCCGCTTAGTTTTTTTATTGAGTCAGTTCCCAAAAGTGCAAAACTAATGCGTTGGGCCCTCGCACTTGCAGAGTATAATATTATCTTTCATTACAAGGAAGGAAAATTAAATATGATGGCAGTACCGGACTACCTGTCGAGAACAGGTTAAAACAAGTTATAGGCCTACGCAGACGTCGGCCAGTATAGGTGAAACCTTATGTTTTTTCCTGTGAGAAACATTGTGTGACTCTTCATGTCTGAACTTTTGAAGACTGTTGTATTTTGTTTCAACTTGTTTGGTCTATAGATAACATATATATGCTTGTTGCGCAGTTGACGACTGGGGAGGGGGTATGTCAGTGTTTTTCGTCGTCAAGTTTAAGTTTGAGACATTTTTTGTTATAGGTCGGAGTTTATCGCCGAGCTAAAAAAATACAGTAATGGCGTGTGAGCAGTGAATTTGTTTATCTTAATTATCTTGTTATTATTTTGTTATTTATGTAAATACGTTTTAATAAAAATTTATTTGGAAAATGAAAGTGTACGAACCTGACACTCATCTACTAAGCCACAGGAAAAGGCTTTTTATCAAACAGTTACAATTCTAATTGTACATCCAGGAGCCTCTTACCCCTTATTCTTCGTTTCCCGGGGTCTATGCGAGCACTCCCTTTTTTAAATCGCTATTCTGGGGGTCCTCAACGGCCTCCCATCTAAACACTTTTACGCCTAGGGGCTACACAAGCACCCTATCGTTACTCAAAGCCAAACAAAAGGCTGTACAACTTTGGCAAAACGTATGCCACAAAACGCGTCCGACCACACGTCTGCGTTCAGATCAACATCTCACATTAAAACTGGCTTCAAAACAACGCACTCGCGCCTGTCAGATACAATGACGTGATTAAACAATTGGACTAACCAATAGTAGCTAGCGATTTCAATCAGTGTTTCACATACAATGTTGCCAAACTTCTAACTCGGTCTCTGATTGGTTAGCATCTAGAGACTGACACAACCTGCCACGAGAAATACAGTCGCGTAACGTAAGTCGCATGATACAACACGCTTACTTACAGGCATACTTTCAGAGACACAGGTACAGGTACAACTAGCTATACAACGACAGTGGTATACACACGTAGCAATTAGACGCACTACTAGACCCACAAGGCAGATGTGTTACCAACACGACCGACGACTAAATCGACATTAAATGCAACACGGACAGTGAAAAACACAGACCGCAAGTTTATTTGACGTTAAAATTAAATCGACAACTCGATTTTCCACAGGCGACATACCCACATACCGGCCAAGATCCGAGTAAGAAGCCGCGCGGCTTGACACATATAACAAAAAAATTCGACTTTATTTTATATATAACCGGAGTTATGACGGTTTAAATTATTGCCAAATTCTGCCCATTGGCGCAATTGTATTTTTTTTCATATTTTTGTAAAAAATAAATTAAAATGTTAAATTTAAATTTTGTATTTTTTAAAAGGCACTTTTTTGCGCAAAACCGCGTCATATGAGCCATCGTGCGTTAAAATTAGTTAAGTCGTTTTTTTCCTGTAAAGGACGGCAAGAAAAAGCGAAGGAAAGAAAAAGCACAAAAATCACGCAAACATTATATTTTACCTATTTGTAGAAAAGCCTTCCGTAAACGGATTTTTACTAAATTTTGCCTATCGAGATATATGTTAAAGCTAATCATCTGTGCAAATTTTGGTGTAAAAAATTGAGGGGTTTGGGATATACGTGGGGTCAAATTTTGGGCTTTCCCATTGAAACGACTGGTCACTCTTACAACAGTGTTCCGCTACCGCGCAACCTGTGATCGGCGAGAAGCCCGCTTACCACTAGTTTTCTGACTAGTAGTAGCTTTCCGACAAAACATGCAACGGTCAGTATTTTGCTGGGTTGTAGCTTTTTTCTACTTATTCAATTCTGCTAGCATTTGTCACTGACTTTCGTTCTACAATAGCATGTGCTTGCGTTACCTCACGAGGAAAAATTGCACTTTGGCCAATAGGGGTTTGTCATCAGTCTCGTGTGGCTGTCGGTTTTGCGTGGGCTTAACTTCGTGAGTGGGTGGGGGAACTTTGTTCTGACATAATATAAAGGGGTAGCCGGTAAACTGAAGTGGAATGCTTGTCGGATCGTGGCGTACCATCAAAATACTGTTACTTCGCAGACGTCGTTGCATCCCGTCGGCGGATAGGCGAATGGGGAAACGCCACGGCGGCCGGCATATCGGTCTCCATCTCCGACTCTATTGTCGTCTTCGTCAGACGTGTCTTCATAAAACTTATTTTTTTTTTTTGCCTTGTTTTTTAGAACTTTTTATATAAGCCTACTCGTTTTCAGACTCGGCGGAGCAAAGTTCGTAGCGGTGAGAAGTCCTTAATGTGGAGTGGAAGCATGGAAAACGTTCGGATACTCATTCAGCTTGTTTTTTTCGCAAATTTATCGGTGAGATTTACTTTTTGTTTTGCGGCGAGGTTTTAGCTAGTCACTGCATTAAAATGTTCCTTTTTACGCGGATGACAAAAAATGATATATTGACGAGCATCACTACGTATATCTCGTGGACCACCTAAGGTCTTTTTACGACGCGGAAGAGTTTTCGTATGAGTTTGAGCTCCGCGAATTAACTCCCTATAAAGAAAAGCTGGGAAAGACTCTCTCCTACTAAAGCATCTAAACACGCCTTTGTAAGTGTATCTTTATCATCTTCCTTAGGACTAGATATACCGTTCGGCGGAATTATGACATTATCCTCAACACTATCTGGTACCATCTCTATTGACTATTGATGTTCTACAGTAGCACGTGGTAGCGTTCTCTTCGGGCAATAAAAAGCAGTGCTGAAAGTAGAACGAGTTTCATTTCGGAATCTATAGGCCAGAGCGGAATGAAAAGCTGGGGTGATTGGTTCGGATTAGTACCTACACGGTCGATGCTTACCTGATGCTGACAAGGCAGACTTGTGAAGGGGTCATACCTATACTGATCGGTTAGGTAGTTTCGTTTAAACTCTCTCTCTCTCATTCTCTTTCTTTATATGTTTATCAACGGTGTATTTTGTAGCGTAAAAAAAACTCAATTCCAAAGTAACTAAAAAGCGTTATTAAGCCGCATTTTTATATGTGATATAGCTAATGGTTGGCATCAGTCAGTTTGGACGATATATCTGAATTTCGTTCTATAAAAGATAACAACTCCAAAAACTGCTCGTTTTGTTACAAAAGAGCCCTACGCGTTGATTTGAGCTTAATAAATGTAAAATATAGTTTCTTTGTGCAATTCGAGGGCTATTTTGTATCCATATCGATTTATCCAATTATTTTTTTAAGTCAACAACGAATTAAAAAGTACAAATTTTGTTGGCAAAAAAATCGACTAAGTTGTATAGACAAACAAGTCGAGTAAAAGTCGGAAATCGGTAGGGATACGTACCTCTTCTTAAAATTAAAACAAGTCGTCGCAGAACTGATTGCCACGCGTCATTTTTTTATAATAATTTTTTTGTTTATAAAGCTGGCCGTGAAGTTTCAACCGTTTAAAACGGACTTTAGCAAAACTATTAGCTCCTTCACTTGTATAGGTCAACTTGTATACGAGTAGCCCTATTCGAAAACGCGAAAAAAGCGTATTATGTTGTAATTACACACTAAAAGTGGTTCGTTAGCACACTAACATTAAGCTTCGACATAATTGTCTTTATGGAAAAACTGTTTACACGCAAATTACAAAAAAAATAAAGTTATACGACTTTTTTCCTGACGTTTTCTATAATATTTTGTAACGTTATTGTAACGTGCCCGAAAAATGTTGTAACGTTACACACAAGTTAGAAAATAATTGCAAAAAATAATTTATTTTGTCAATTTTTTTCTAACGTAATTTTTACCAAATTTGCTCTTAACGTTAATCAGTATTTGTAGCTTAAATTTAAATGCAGAAATATTTAAAAAATATCACGGAAATATTATTTATTTTACTTTAACTTTTACTGGAGCAACTCTGGCGGTTTTAGTCAAGTTTTGTCTATTATGCATTATTTGCTATTTTATATGGAGGGTTTATATATCTGAAACTGCTTAATTTTTTTAGCTATGGCGTTGACGAAAACTGCTTTAGAAGGCGTAAACAATAGAATTCTTATATTAAATTTATTCGATTTTTGGGCATATTGTAACCCACAGCCCTAAAGCTTTTACTTTTTTTCAACAGAAAGACATTTTTGGCATTTTAAAGTTAATACAGCTACATCAATGAATGGCCCAGAGCAATACAATTATATGTGACATTTTTGTACTTTTAGACATTTTACACAGCTATTTGAACTTGCAGGCAGTTTTGTCGAAAACAAGAGTAAAATAAAAAATAAGTGTGTTAGATTCACTGTGGTTAGATTAGATAGTCGTGAAAAGCGAATAATTCAACCAACAAACTTGTCTGGCTTTGTATGTGATCAACACAAGGCATGTTGTACGTGTGTTATTTTTTTATATATTATGACGTGTATCGTGTAATTCAAGTTTAACTTAGTTACGTGTCAAAACTTTGTAATTTTTTAATTATTTAGTCATTTTAGTAATAAATGTGACATTCATACTAAAAAAATTACACAGGCCAGCCTGTGCTTTACCTGGTTTTGGCACTACAGCAAATATGCCATATAATGATAACGCAAAAGTTTAACCGAAAACGTGGTTTATAAACTGCTCGTAAATGGCTATTGCTTTTTTGACTTGTAACAAAGATAAAAAGATACCATTGTAGTATCATCTGGTAGCATACAGTCTGTCTACGAATGCTTCGTTTTGTGTGCGTTTAAATATTAAGCATAGTATTATAGTAATATGCAGATGGTTTGTTGCATATTATTAACAAACATAATTTGCTTAACTTGCAAAAATGTTTATCACGAAAACCAAAAAAAAAGTTAAATGAAAAAGTGGCTGACGTCGACTAACCACAGTCTGTTATCCAAGTTGACTAGCACAACAGACTTTTTTGAATTTATGGATGACGGCAGCAATGTGGACTAATGTTGGGTCTTACAAGTGTTGTGTTTTATTTTCACAGCCAAATGATATGGGACATTGCAGTCGTCTGATGACAGTCTATACTTGCACAAGATGTCATTGTTTTTTTTCGCTCACATTTTTTGACATTATGTACACCTACTCTACTTAAAAGATTTATTGCATTGGTTATCTGAGGTGCATTTATTAGTGTCACTGCATTTTATTTTTTTATTTTATAGCACTTTAGTTATTTATTGACACTGAATTCCTGTTGGTTGCAATGTTGTGTTATTTTTACATTTTAACAGAGGTTGCATTACTTATTAAACAAGTTTAAAATAATAGCTGCACAAACTACGTTAATATTTTATAATAACATTTTGTGTTGCGTTGCATTTATTGCAGTGAGGAGTAATGATGTAATTTTTGTTTAGATTTTTTAGATAATTTTTGCATTACAAATGATTTAATCATTTTGCTACTATACGGTTGTCAATAATTGCTGATTGTTATATTTGAAACATTGGTAGACTGGAGATCTAACAGTTTTAGTAGTGCAAGACTTCACAGTATTATTCTAGTGTCATTCACTGCAGTATTATTGTTACATTTTATTAGATTTTTCATAATTTATCAAATGAGTCTACAAATTAATGTCAACTGCCCGAGCTACACTGCCGTTCTGTAATGACATTTTGTGTTGTGTACATGTACGAAGGTCGTTCCATAAATGAGTTACAAAAGGGCGAGATTCCATTAATTTTTAAACTACAAAAAATCCGAAATATACGTTTTGAGAAAAAAACTTAATTCTTAGTACTAGATGTGAGTTTTGTTAAGATGACGTCATTGTGACGTCATTTATTAACATTAAATAAAACGATGTTGTCATTAAAATTGTCAGTCCCGTAACAAACAAAATGCTTGTTTTGTGGCAAAAGTACTTTATACAACTCCGATTAATTTTGAAAAGTATTCAGTTGATGGCGACAAGTGTTTTAAATCGCGAACAGGACACTTTTGATGGTAGATGGGCAAAAATTTGCATAAAATGCGAAAGTGCAATACGGTTGTCAATAATTGTTGATTGTTATATTTAAAACATTGATAAATTGGAGATCTAACAGTTTTAGTAGTGCAAGACTTCACAGTATTATTCTAATGTCATTCGCTGCAGCATTATTGTTACATTTTATTAGATTTTTCATAGTTTATCAAATTAATGTACAAATTAATGTCAACTGCACGAACTACATTGCCGTTTTATGATGACATTTTGTGTTGTATACATGTACGAGGGTCGTTTCATAAATGAGTTACAAAATGGCGCCATTCCATTAATTCTTAAACTACGTCACTTGTGAGTTTAATTTGTTACTAATGAAGAAAATAATACAAAAACACACTATGTTCTATTAGCTGATAACGTCACAATAATGACATAATCATCCCAAAAATTTCCGCCTATGATCAGAATTAATTTCTCTACAAAATGATTATTTTGGATTTTTCTTATTATAAGAACTGACGAAATAGCTCTATGTTGTAATTTATTTATGAAACGAACCTCAAACTTGTGTTACATTCATTGCAGTAATCTGTCACATTTTAGTTTGTTTTGCTATTACGGCAATACATCATAATAATTAATATACTATGGAGGCAAAACACTGGCATGTTTTTATATTATAAACTTTAATACACATTGTTGAAAGGTTCATGCATAATTCAACATTTAACTATGTATGTTTGTGCACAATAAGTGTTTTGACTTATACGTGATTTTATGTAACCATATTTTTGTGTTTAATATAACAGGTAAATTTGCTAAATTTTTCTAAGCAAAATAATGTTACGTCAAATGTTATGCAATTTTTTTGCACATAATTCTGGTTTTTTGTATTAAGCTATCAAATGCATACATCTATACTGTGTTACAATAAAAAGTGGATCGCTAAAATGCCATTAATAGCTGTGTTAAATTTAAACTTCCATTAATGAAAGTTAATGTCTGGTAAAAATTTTGTTGTTAGTTTTGAAGAAGTACACAAAATTTTACTGAAAAGTATAAATTATAAGAAACAATTTTAAATAAGTGTCATTTTTACGCGCGAAAGCAAAATGCTTCGCGCGTCTTTGCCATCGTCCGTCTGTCCGTCCGTCCGTCCGTCACACTCTTGATCTGTATTAAAACGGTGCAAACTAGAATCACGAAATCTTTATCATGGGCTGCCACATGGTGTCTAGTTTATCGTGACAAAATTTCGTGCCACTGGGTGCAGGGGTGCTCCTCGAACGAGGGCGTCAAAGAGAAGTACCCCCTTAAAAAGACGTCATTTTGCCGTTATTGGCTCGAATAATGTGAAAACGGTTGCAGATAGGTACATACATGCTGCCGATCATAACAAGCACTAATGAGAGGCTTTTGAGATTTATCAACATCGATGACTTTGAACGATCTTGAATTCTTCAAAAAGAGGTTTTTAGTGTATTTTTTTGCAATTTTTGAATGCAGCGCACATTTCAACACTAAATTGCGACGAAATGGCTGGAGATAGACCAAGACAATTTGCATATGAAATTTTTAGCATAGAATGTAAATTTTAGCAGTCCAAGTCCCGACTCCTTAAATTCAAGGAGGCCAGCGCAGGCGGGCGTCAAAGACAGCTACCCCCTTAAAAAGTGTTTTTTTACCGCAATTATCTCGTGTAGCGTGAACACGGTTGCAGATACGCACGGACATGCTGCTTATCATAACAAGCACTGGTGACAGGCTTAAATTTATCAACATCAATGACTTTGAATGACCTTGAACCCTAAAAATATTGATTTAGCGTAATTTTTTGGCGATTTTTGGCTGCAAAAGAGTGAATTACGATGAAATGGATGGGAATAGACCGATTACCTGCGAACAGGAACTGCTATAGGCTTTCGAGCGTCTCGTAAGCTTTGCTCAAATAACTTGTTAGATATCAGTACAAACAGCATTTTACAGATGACTGCTACTGATGTCATTCATTGGCACGTCTCTAAATACGTCTAAATAATAATAAACAATGGTTAGCAAAAAAGCTGACGTTGTAATTCAAGTTTTGCACCCACAAATGTTATGGAGATCAAAGTTAAGAAAACTGCCACTAAATTTTTAAACTAAAAATGGTATCCATCATGTTTGCATAAGTTGCTGACAAATTTTCATCAAACCAGTATTTTGAATTAAAAACCAAAAGTGATAAAACATGGATTGTTCTGAAGGCTGATTAAGCCGAGGAGCTGGCATTAAGCTGAGTGAATGCCCTGGCATTCATTAAAATTTGTCAGTTTCAAAAAACGAGAAAATTCGAAAATGTCTGCATACAAGATTTAAGCTGCTGTGTGGTAAACTTCACATTTTAGTAATAAATTTTACATGCTAATAAAACTGACATTTTTGTGTGTTTTATAAAACTTGTCAGGTGGCCTCGGCGTGAAAAAAACATTCAACACGCAATATAGGATTTTAGAAATAAAAGCGACTTTATTAACAGCAACAAACAAAGCTGAGTAAAGCTAAGCAGTTTTCAGTATTGTTCGCATCGAAATAAACAATTGGACAGACGGACAGACAGAAAAAAAACAACAATACGCGCCTAAACAACAGTACTAACGTTCGCCCAACAAGGGACAGTACGCTGCCAGCACGCAACACTCGACTCGCCGTCTCGAACAAAACATCCCCTATAAATCTAACACTACTTCTATCCTACTCAACACAACACAACAAGGCTCAACTCTGCCTCCTAAACATTAGGTCTTAAGTTCCTTACGGCTGCCTAAACTCAAAAAACAAACTAAAATTTCGTTAGACACTTGCTAACGTGCTGTTTCGTGCGGCAGTCCGACGGCGAGTGACGGACCTATACAGTCGCACGAGCTCGCGGCCCAGCTGGTCTCATCACGTGATCTTCACGATCAGCGGGTGCAGTTTACACAACCGTGACATCCGTCGCCGTCTGAGGATGAAGATGTCGGGTTACCGACAGCTTTATTCCGACCGGAGTAAGCAGAGTCCTTTGGGTGGGAACGTACAGCCTGCTGGGGCGGTCTACTTTATAGGATGGGGTCCTATGCGGGACAGACAGTCCGCCGCTGTGTTACTCTTTCCCTCCATGTACTTAAAAGTGGCATCGAACATTGATAAGGCCATGGTCCACCTTATCAGCTTGGCACTACGTGAAAAATCCGGGGTTAAAAAGGTCAACGGGTTATGATCTGAACACCGTGACCGGGCAGCCAAAAACCCAACGTTGGAACTTTTGAACGGCCCAAATTGCTGCATAAGCTTTTTCCTCCACTGTAGACCATTTGCTTTGGGTGGGGCTAAGTTTAACATTTGCAAAAGCCACCGGCCTTGGTTGCTTATTTTCATCTGGCTGTGTTACCGATGCGGCGACTGCATAGTCGCTCGCATCGACGCAAGTCGTAAACGACTTGTTACATTTCATAATTGCCAGAGGAGCGGAAGCTGCTTTGATCAACAAAGTCTTCAGGCGGTCAAAGGCCTGTTGTTCCATAGCTCCCCAAATTACCTTATCAGGTCGTTTCTTCTTGGTAAGTTCTGACAAATGATAAGCCTGTTGCCCAAAGTCGGGAATAAATTCCCTAAAATAGGAAAAGCAACCAAATATTTGTTTAACTTGTTTCTTGTCACCGTCGCTATGCGGAAGACTGCTGGTCGAATGTCTGCAAGTGTCGTCTCAAACGCAGAGCAGTTACGGCAGTTGATGAGGAATGACAACGCGTATCAGTTCCTACAGAACGTTCGCCGCTGTCCAGCGTACTTTCAGCGCGCCATACGGGAACTGATTGCGATGGTCGCTTGGCTTGGCTGTCCTCATTTTTTTTGATTTTGTCGTCTGCAGATATGTCGTGGCCCGAGCTTTTCCGGATCATTGGTTAGCAGAGTGGTCGCTCGATGACAGATGATGACATTGCGGCACTCAGCTATGACGAAAAGTCATTGATGCTCCGCAACGACCCCGTCTTGGCGACTCGACATTTTGACCATCGGCTGAAGGCATTCTTCAAAGATGCCCTTGTTGGTGCATCAGCACTCGGTCCTGTCAGGCACCACTTCTACAGGATTGAGTTCCAAATGCGTGGCAGTCCACACGCACACTGCTTGCTTTGGACAGTTAGTGGTCCAGACATGTCAAAAGCTACGGCGGAGGAAATCGAGGACTACTTTGGGGCCAAAGTTTCCGGCCAGCTACCGCTCGCTGAAGATACACTCCATGCTTTTGTCGACCGTGTTCAGCGTCACACGCACTCAGTTGCATGTCGCAAGGGCAAGGATAAACATTGTCGGCTCTCCTTTCCCCGTCCACCGTCGGAGAAAACGATACTGGCAAAGATACCCGAAGAGGGCGTGGTGCTGGAACTTTGCCACGTGTATTAAAAGATAAACGCAGACATCCTAAAACGTGTCCGGGATGTACTCATCAACAGCGAGGATTGTAGTTCGATGACCTTGGACGACGTTCTCCGAGAAGCCAACATCACAAGTGAAAAATATCACAATGAGCTTCTCGGGTCGCCATCTGATGCTACAGTGTCGACCATGTGACGTGTACATAAATAACTACAATCCAACCTGTTTGGCAGCGTGGAAAGCGAACATGGACGTAGAGCCAGTGTTGGATGCCTATGCCTGCATCATGTACATCGTGGCGTACGTCACAAAGGATAAACGTGAGATGGGCGAAGTACTACTTTCGGCAAAGAAAGAGCACTCGGACAAAAACATTCGGACTCAAATGGAGAAAATTGGGTCAGTCTTTCTAACACACCGAGAGGTCATTGCACAGGAAGCTGTCTTCCGTTTCCTGGATCTTACAATGTTGTCCTGCAGTGTCAAACGCGTTTTCGTGCCGACAGACTTGCCGGCCAACAGAGTTCGCATTTTGAAGCCCAGCCGATGTCTGGAAATTCTGAATTCGGATTCGGAAGACGTGTACATGACCGGAATAATTCGGCGCTACGTTGCTCGCCCATCTTCACTTGAATCCATGTGTCTCGCCGACTTCGCTGTGGAGTACGATGTCTGCTACAACGCCACTGCCAGTCAGAACGCGGACCTTGCAGCTCACGACAATAATGAGGATGATGTGCAGCCAGCTGATGAGCCACCAGCCGAGAAACAGTATGACAGCATTATCAGTCTGCAGAATGACACGGGCAAGATGCGCCATCGTAAGACACGCGCCATTTTGATGTCCCATTAGTTCTCGCAGCAGAATGAACCTGAGAGGTTTTGTCACTCCGAATTAATGCTGTTTACTGCATGGCGTGATGAGGAACGTGACCTGCTTGGTAATTTCGAGATCTACAGTGCATCTCATGAATCTCATAAAGAAAAAATTACAACTATGAAGACCGGCAACCTGAAGCACTGACGGAGACAATCAGCGAGTTTTTCGAAAACGGGCCACTGCACAGCGTCTGGGATGAACTAGCTTCCCACCAGCGACAGGAAAATGCTGAGTGCGCAGAAGAGGGGCCCGAAGTAGAGAGACTAGTTGATTGTGCTGACGACTCAGTGCTGCAGACAACGTTCCTCGACCAAACTTCTGCTGTTGCACCAGGGTCCACTACGAAGTCGGAACGTCTACCTTTGATGACTGACGACGAGTACTACAACCTGACACGGTCACTGAATCTTCGCCAGCAAAAGGTATTCCAGTTCGTGTTAAACTGGTGTCGCAGCAAACGACAGTACGACATGACACCACCATTCTATGTCTACTGCACGGGTGGTGCGGGCGTCGGGAAAAGCCGTCTGATCCACGCAATTGTGCAGATGGTGAATTGGGAGCTACGTCAGCCTGGTGACAATCCACACGACGCTATTGTCAGCTTCACAGCACCGACTGGAACAGCAGCATATGCGATCCGGGGTCAAACTTTGCACGGCGCCTTTATGATCAGTGCGAAAGGCATCGCTACGTTGTCAGCAGAGAAGCTTGCCATGCTTCGCAGCAAGTTTCCAAAGTTAGATACTCATCATCATTGATTAGGTTAGCATGGTAGGCGCCAATCTGCTGAAGTTAGTTCATGAACGCTGTGCAGCAACCCGTGGATTGCCGTTGGCATCGCCGTTCGCCGGTATTAGTGTTCTTGCCATCGGTGACTTTTAATAGCTATCACCTTTTAAAGAGTCATCTGTTTATAAACCACCGAGAAGTAGCTACGTCGGTCTCGCCGAACTTTGGATGTCCAATTTCAAGATCGTCGAACTCACGGACATCATGAGACAACAAGGAGACACTGCTTTCGCAGACTTGCTGAGTCGTCTCCGAGTTGGAAGGCAGATGAATGATGATTTCGACACCTTGAAGTCACGACAGATCACCATCAAGGCAAATGACATGACGTATGACCATCATCCTCACATCTCTGCTCGAAATGATGATGTCAACAGTTACAACGAACGCCGTTTAAAGTTGATACCAGGTCTATCGGTGACTCTGAACGCCAGAGATCAGTGGCCACCCTGTTGCAAAGAGCGGTCTGCTGTTGTCAGCGAAAAGAGCACTGGTTTTTCCACAGAGTTGACCCTGAAAATTGGCGCCAGAGTCATGCTGGTGAGAAATGTCGACACGGACGTTGGTCTGTTCAACGGGGCGCTCAATGTTGTAACTGGGTTTTTGCCTTACCTGTCGCGTGTGCCTACAGCTGTACTAATTCTGTTTGACAACCAGCAGCTGCGGAAGGTCTCTGCCGATCGGCACCCGATGATGAACGGGTCATTTCCGATGTAGCGCGCAGAAGCCAGATTTCCAGTTTGCAAAGGTAACTCAGTCATTGAAGGTAAACGGCTGCAGGTTTCTTTGAAGGTTGCCTTTGCCATGACAATTCACAAGTGCCAGGGCCAGACTTTGAATTCCGTTGTTATCAGTTTGAAAGGGCGTTTCGGTCCAGGACAAGCCTATGTAGCTTTGAGCAGATGCAAGTCCCTGGACAATCTGTTCATCACTGATTTCGACGCGAAGAACATAAAAGTCAACAAGTTTGGCTTGGAAGCTCTGGCAACAATAAAGAAGGAACAGCCACTGCCTTTACTACACCAGCAGACAGTTCAACGCCGAGTCTTGTCATTGGTGACTTTAACGTTGACGCTCGGCAGTCTACCGTGCTGACTGATGTGATACATCAGGTGAAGAGTGCTACACACACTAAAAGTGCTATCTTGGATCACGTCTACTGGACTGGAGAAACCGACAGCATCGCAACGGAAGTCGTTGGCTGCCACTGGAGTGATCACAACATTGTGGCTGTCCGTATTGGGGATGTTGTAGCGACTGCTGCGCAGAACAGTAGTCAAGTTAACCGTCCCCCATCAACCAGCACATTGTTCACGTCTGCTTCATCTGGTGCCAGGTGTCGTCGACCAGAGCAGACATTAACAACACCATCGAAGAGCAGCGCGTCATCGGCTGTATTACCATCATCATCAACTCAGTCCACTGCGTTACAGCAGAGAACTTTACCACGGATTTTAGCAACCTGTTCGTTTCTTGACGGAGCGCTTGGACCAAACCGTAGCCACATGGATATCGACTTGCCAATCGAGGAGTTTTTTCACCAGTATAAACTTCGTGTTCTTAAAGCACGTGGTGATAGACACTGCCTGCTATACTCTTGGATTAAGTCGACACGGCTACCGGTTAACGACATCAATCAGCAAATCCTTGCTGAGTATGATGTCAAATCAGCAATGTATCAAAATGCTTGTGTTGACCGTCGAGAATTGGAGCGCAACGTCAAAGACCGGAACAACATGCTGAATTCCGTCGATGCTGTACTGAACGTTCTCTGCAACGCCTATCAAGTTACAGCATTTGTCGTTGGTCAGAAGTAAGAATACCGGCAGGTCGGACCCGTTCCTGTGGGTAACGTCATAAAAGTGCGAAGAATCCGCTGTAACCAAGGCCAGTAAAATGGACGAGTACTGCTGCCGAAGACTGCAGAGCATTACGACAGCCTCGGCTGAAGACTTCACATCGACATCGCTTCCAAGCATTGCGGTAAGTCTGAGTGAGTTGATGTGTATGCATTACATTTGTATAGCAGCAATGTTGATACAGTTTCTACGGTATGTTTATTATTTTGAATGAAAAATAGTCATTAATGTTGTTGATGTCTTAAGTGTCACATTAGTGATAATATTGTTATAAATAATCAAAACTGAAGTAGACACTTGATTACTTTAAACTTGAAACTTGAAACACTTGAAACTTTGTTTGATTTTACTATATATCTGTATGCTTAATACTAATAAAATTGTAAACAGTTTTTAATAAAAACTAATGACGGTTTATTTTCGTATTGTTTTTAATATCGCTACAACTTTGTGTACCTCGTGTCGTCGTTCTGTAGGAAGTGATCGAAGTCATACACTGCTGTCAGCCAGCCTTCCGATTGCCACCCGTTCCTTTCATCTGCTACCACCGTTGAACTTTGAGTTTCGGGAGAGCGCTACGACAGCCTCGGCTGAAGACTTTATGTCGACATTACTTTCAAGCATGGTGGTAAGTTTGAGTAAGTTGATATGTATACATTACATTTGTATAACAGCAATGTTGATACAGTTTGTACAGTATATTTATTATTTTGAACGAAAAATCGTCATTAATTGTAATTGACAAAACAGACGGGGTGACATCGCCCAATGTAACGAGACAATGCGTCATGTTTACAGTATTCATATTACATACTTTAAGTATTTAAACTGCATTATCACGCACGTATCACGCACGTATCACGCACGTTCGATCTAAAATAACACAAAAACATGTTATCGCCATGAAAAAAGCTAAACCAATACATATTTACAGACAATACACCGACAGCTAGTATAATATGCCTAATAATCAATCTCAACGTCTCAACATCTTACTACAGAAACCTGTAAGACAATGCCACATCACCAGCAGTGTACAGAGAACTGTAAACTACTTTTTAGCACTCACTTCCAAATTTGTGACAATTCCCGCTTAACTTTATATCGCGTTTATCAATATAACAATAGTCCCAAAGCAGACAAAAATAGTGAATAAATTAACTAGACCGGTGGACACAGCAACGCAAAATACTAAAATGCTAACACTTACGACATTGGGCTCCAATATTCTAAAATTTGACATTTTACGGTGTGACATGACAAAACAAACAACAAAAAAGGCACCACTTCCGGTTTTTCGTAAAACATTAAGTAAGTAAAGCGTATAGTGACACTATCCATTACATCCCGGCCCCTTAAATGTGGATACACATTTACTAAAATATAGCATAATCATGCAACATAGCAAATAACCAACACCTACTTAGGGCCTTACACAAATTGAGTGTCTTGACACATAAAACCAAAGTGTAACATCAGTTTAAGGATATGTGCTATGGATAACAAGTTTATAAAATACAAGTGCAAACAAAAAAGGTGTCACATCAACAACTGTAAGTACCAGATCAAATGTCAGCTTGAATCCTTAAATTAAACTAGATTACAGCAAACATGTCACTAAAGACTTATGCTAGTGAAATAAGACATGTCTGTCATTCAGCTTAAATCAACCAAAGTCTTAACTAATACAGACAAACTGTAAATGTCAGCACAACTTAATTAACATGTTCGAACAAACACAGTTTGTGAACGGGTCGTGTAAATGTTCCGGATCTGGTCATCAACTTTACAGATCGGACAAGACCATCTGCGCCTAAATAATTTTCCACCACTCGTCCGAGAGGCCACGAGTTTCTGGGACAGGCATTGTCCATGATGATAACAACATCATTAATGTTCACATTCCTTGACGATTGAAGCCATCGCTGTCTTAACTGTAATGTTGGGAGGTATTCGCGTTGTCAATGTTGCCAAAACACATCGGCTAAGTACATGAAAGTGACGTATAATAAGTCTTGTGACGTGGTGATTCTTCGGCAGTATTATTGGATGGCTCCTTAAGCGGCCACCGACACGAAGTACATCATCCTTCAACTTCACTAGTTCAAGACGGTACAACGAACTTGACTTCTTCACTAACTGTTGACCTAATCTCACACTGCGATTGGCAACAAGTCCTTCATCGTTCGTTCAAATGCTTGAATTCTTCAGGAAAAAATCGCTGCTGTAAGTAGCGAGCTATCTGTATTTTAGCTTCGTTCATTTTCTCCACAGTCAATGGTAAAGTCATGTTCAGAGTGGCTTCATGCTTGACAGTAGCATATAAATACTGCTTAAATTACCGCAGCCAAGCAATGTTCTTCTTTGTCATATACCAGTTTGATCTTCGCTTGTGAGGCTGTCTTATGGGAGATGTACTCAAACCTATTGCTAAACTAGGCTTATAGTTAACGTAAGCCTAATGCTTAAGTGAACAGACACAAAATTTGTAAATAAAATGATAATATGTTTTAATAAGCAATTATGTACAAGCGTGCGACATAAAACTGAAGTGCAAAGCCAATAGCAAAATAAACACAGACATACAAATATCAGTTCACTATCCAAGCAGTCTCAGCTGCAAAATCATAGTTCAGTCAAACATCAGACTATACAATTCAATATGCTAGCAGACGTAGCTGCAAGTCAACTATCACAGTCAATTGACAGGCTATAAAGTTTCACTGTTTCAAGCAAGCGATATCTTAGCTTGCATATCAATAAATTAAATTACAGTGATGAAATATTCAATATCATTAAGTATCACATGAAAGCAAATGCAAATAATTTACACACCAATGAGCAACGCAAGAGGGGCTTAAATACTGACTATTGAAATAGTCTTTAGACGCTGAGTCCCACACCCAGATGTCTTCTTTTTTTGTTCGGCGCTATAGGGCCTACACAAGTACCCTGCTACCAGCGCTACTTTTGGGATCCACTGCACACAGGCCTCTCAATCTACTCAAATCTATGTCTAGGGGTTATACAAAGCACCCTAACATTAACACAAAAGCCAAATCAAAGGCTGTACAACTTGGCATTTTATATGCCACGACAAAGGCCACACATCGACCTGAAACGGTCCACAACTGCACAACAACTGTTTTTCAAAACAGCTCATTCACGCGCCTCCTGAGAACGACGACCTAATTACTGTTTGGCCTAACCAATAGTAGGCTCAGATTTAACTCATACCCTATTTAAATCGGCGCAAAACTCGAATGCCCAGGCTCCGATTGGTTATCACCTAATGCTAGCCCTTGTGACAAGTACACACCTGTACGGTTATTACCATCACGTAACGTAAGCTATATTATTATGGCTATTTATTAACGCCTTACAATAAAACAGCGTTGTACCTGTCATTACAACAATAGTAATACGCACACATACTAAGAGAAAGGCTAGTGGCCAGAGCCGACAGAGTCGCTATACACAACGTTGACCACGACGGTCTACAAATAAATACGATACAGTGACGGAAAAGACCGCTAGCAAATTTATTTTAACGCGACAAGAAATCGACGACTCGATTTTCCTCGCAAGTGACATACACATACTGGCCACTAAACTGACAAAAGACCTACACAGCCTGACACCTCCTCCTTTGGGGAAAAAATAAAATGGGGGACAAAATTAAACACATTTTACTTTTTTCTTACACCACACATAACACACAAATCACTACCGGTGTACGAAAATAAACATGACAGCATATCAAGGTGTAACGGTGCATCAATACAATACATACAATACTATACATACATCATAAGATTGATAACGACAGCAATCTTATAACGATCACACATAATTGTTACACATTTATAATGTAAACAGTAATCAGTAATGTCAATGACATGTACGTGTTATCATAACGTACTCAAATAATCACGAACGAAATACAGTAGTGCAAGACATATATAGTGCAATACATATATCAAATAAACACAATATAATATACAATTGACACATCAGTTTCGCCTTACTGGCGTGATAACAGATCCGATTTAATGTAGTTGCTGATTACATTACATGTTTCTTGTCGATATCGCGCAGCACTTCGTCGATGGTTGGCATCAGCAAAGCGTCACCGACAGTATCTGAGTTCAGGTAGCCATAGTCATACGCGACACGAACACCACCGTCTTTCTTCGTCTCACCGTCGGGATACGTCCGTGTGGCGAAGACGAGTACGATCAGACGCACCAACAGACTGTTCGACGGTCGTAGCGGCCTCGACACCAGGGTTGCATCTGCCGTCGGTAGCCTGGACTTGACGCATCACCGCGTCGCACCTTCCGGGTCGGTCGTCGAACTGGTCGGCGATCTCGTCGATCAGCTGGCGTCGCTCCTGTCGTGGTTCGGACTGAAGTTGGGTCATCAAATCGGCTTGTCGGCTTGAAGACGACCGCTGACTAAGCGACAAACAACTCAACATAACAGGTGCAGGGGTTAATACCCTCGCAAACATAACATCACGATTATCAATCATCGAAATTAATGCAACGCAAACAATCAGTGCAACACATAAAATACCAAGCATTGCTACAGCTTATGCTTAATGGGACATACTACACCCTAAGTTACGCTTAGGTTTACTATCTGCATGGCTTGAACTTGGTTTTAACCCAACGGCCGTTCACATTTTGGTCCCACTAGACAGTCGGTCTACAGTGGTCGAATTAACACACGGCTGTCCTTTACAACACGCACGTACTGTGGGCCCATTACATAGTCCCTTGCTTACTACAGCCTTAGCCTGCAGATTACATAGCACGGCTGCTGGTAAAATGACATCGTAATCCTGTGAACAAAAATCAGTCACAACACACATAATGGGTAATTCACACACATTCTCACAATCGACATCACTCAAGCACACTGTTACATTCGCCAACAGAGCATGAACCGATTGGCCCCTCCCAAAACCGTGGAGAGTGACATTACCCACTGTCTCGTTACACAACTTTGAGAACACTCGAGTACTAACTAGGGGTATCTGACAAGCACTATCCTCTAGTGCAACACAATCACGCCCCGACACAGTCACATTGACATACTTGAGAGGAAATGTACATAAGTCAGATCTTGCATCCTATGCACATACAGTGCCAACGATCGGGTGATCCCCGAATTCCCAGCTATTAGAGCTACGGGGGTTAGCTTGCTCGCCGCCGTCTCCATACTGCACGCCCATCTCGCGGGTCTTCACCTGCGTCACTCGGCCCGTCGACGCCAAGTTGACGCGGACCCCTCCGTTCTGTTTGTCACCTCTGGGACCGCCTCGATATCTGCCTCGCCAACTTCCTTTGGCACCACCACGTCTACCACTCGGCTCGGACGCACAATCTCTGGCCATGTGGCCCCATTCTGAGCAGTTGTGGTACTTGATCCCACCCAATTTTGAAGGCGATGGTGGACCATTACGAGCGTCGGCTCGTTCCTGGGGACAGTCCCTGGACATGTGGCCAAACTCACCGCAGTTATAACACTGCCACCGACGTGCTTGCGTGGGCGACTGCTGACCACCTTGACCGTCGCTACTTCCAGCCTGGGACTGACCACGGGCAACATGATGATTCTGGCCCCCTGATGTCCCATATGACGTCACGATCGCTACCTTGACGGGCTTGCCCTCGGACGCCTTCTGACCGATCATCGTAACTCGGTTGTTAACATATACGTCGGCGAGCGAAGCCACCTTACTGGCAACATACCAGCCCTTCCCTTCTTGGGTCAAAATATAATTTAACAGCCCCTGAGGAAGAGATCCCTTTAACCGATCGCTGATCAACAACTCAACGAGAGTGTTATAATCCTCAACAAGACGGCTTTTGAGATAGTACGACAGCAAATTACGTAGCCTAGCGGCAAACAAAATGTACGTTTCATCTGCGTGTTTAACAGCCGTTTCGAATCTAATCTTGTACTCCCTAGAAGTAAGTTTGTATTTAGTGAGCAAGAACTCCTTAAGCTCATCGTACTTACTCATGTCATCGATTGACATTTGGTTTACGAGTGATTTGCCCTGAGCAGGGAGGAGAGATATTAATATTTTAGCTTGTACCTCCGAAGGAACCTCGTACAGCGCGTAAAGTTTTTTTACGGTCTCAAAGAATTGAAGCAGCTTAGCACTTTCTTGAGGCATTTTTGGCAAAACGTGCCTCATCATTTCCCCAAATCTCTTCGTCTGAAGAGCCAATTTACTCGCCCCGCTAGGATCGGACGGGGTCTGACCGTCTACTTCCTTGCCGTCCCCGGGCTTGACTTGACGTGCCTTTAGCTCTATCAGCCGGATCTCACGTTTTAACTTGAGCTGTTCGGCCTTTAAACGGGCGTCCCGCTCAGCCTGCTCCCGGGCAACCGTTGCCTCCAGTTTTCGCCGTCTCTCCTCGGCTTTCATCGCCCGCTGCTCCCTTTTTTCTTCGGCCTCCAGAACAAGTCTTTGGGTTTCCCGAGCAGCCTTTTTTTCTTCTGCCTCTCGTGCCGCCTTCCGCTCTTCTGCTTTTTGGGCAGCTTGACGCTCCTCTCGCTCTGCCCGTTTCTGCTCCAGCTCAAGCTCTCCGAGGCGGTCCGCTGCGCTCCCGCTCTTTGAAGTGGCACTGCTCGAATCACCCGCGGGAAGAGGAATCTGTGACGCCTCCCGAGCCTGTTGGAACAAGTCTGCTTCCAACTCTGGTGCGGGTTCCACCAGCATGGTCTCGGCCAGGGCTTCCAGCAGCTCCGCCCGTTCTAACTGTTCTAGACGTGTTGGGATTTTTCTCTGTAGTTCTAAATCTAGCTTTAGTTGTTTTATTGGGAGTACAGCTTTATTTCTAGATCATCGTTAGTCACATGGGAGTGGCAGCTGCAGCGATTGGCTGTTTTGGGAGTCACGTGACCAGATTATTATAATGAGGTTTCTTCTTTGTAAAGTAGTCTTTTGATGATTTTGGGTGTATTTGCGAGTCAGATTGCAATAAAATCGAATGTGTCAGTATTATCATTTATACGACAGTTCGTCACACATGGCGAGCCTGCCAGGAGAATCTGGCTGAGTAAAAAGTGGTCTTAGTGAATATAATGGAACGCAGAATGCCGCGGTACGTTAGCGGGGTTTCGAATGTGGCGGGTACTGAGTCGCCGCCATATTTGTCTGTCTCGGCCGACCATGTGCCATCGGCGGCTGATTTTTCGCCTCCGGAGCGGTTCGCTAGCTCATCAAATGATCTGCAACGCCAGATATTAGA
>Ga0209367_1002947_pt1 | contig 22824 bp, 8 predicted proteins | sample WorMetLIZISLAND2_FD_187412 | JGI IMG/M metagenome (GOLD analysis project Ga0209367, IMG submission 187412) | Marine gutless worms symbiont microbial communities from Max Planck institute for Marine Microbiology, Germany - Olavius geniculatus... ... | reverse complement strand
GCATGGTCCTATGACTACCAGGAACATAAGTTCTACCATGTACCTAATAATGTGCCTACCCGATCTACCTCTAGCAATTTTCCAGTGCTAACAGCAAGATCGCCGATCTACCGCTAGAATTATTGAAATTTTATACCTTTAGATCAGCGATCTGAGCACTCAGATCGACAAGATCTGTTAACTGCAGACAACAAACTCACCAATCTGAGTGATTAATAGTAATGAGTGCTCAGATCGAATGTATCCAAATAAGTTTTTATTCTTTCCATCACTTCGTCAAATTGTATGTTCCTATGTTTTATTTTATGTTATCTATCCACTTCTTTGGTTGTCTTCCCTGATTTCTCCGTCCAGTTATGGAACAGTGCGTCACTTTTACTTGCAGCCATTCACTGCCCAATGCCCATCCTTGACACATGCCCGAAACACGTCAGTCTTCGCTGTGTTATTCTGTCAGCCAATGTCCTTTCCTGGTGTAGAGTACTCCGTACTGTCTCATTCTTCATCCAGTCACGCCTTGTCACCCGCAACAACCTCCTTAGCCACGTCATCTCCACCACTAGGATTCTTTGTTCGTCTTTCTTTCTCAGACAGCAGCATTCCGAGCTGTACAGCACTATTGGAACTACGAAGGTTTTATGAGTGCCTTTGTTCGCCAATACGGTAGACACTTTAGTCATATTTGAAATATTTTTTAAGCTAAATAACACTAAAACAATAAAATTAGCCAGTACAGCATGGGCAACTGGCTTGCCAATCTGAAGGTATCAAATTGTGCCCAAAACTGTCATATCGGCAATCTGAAAGACTAGTAAAAATTGATACGTTCAAATCACCGATTTGATCGTATCACCGTGCATTTGCATTTTCCCTGGAGAGCATTTTCGCATACCTACCATACCTACCTGTACCTCAGTCTAATATATGACAACCTTAACCCCTAACCTAACCCTATTTCTAACTCTAACTTTAGCTCGAAAATTCACATTGACATGAACAACTATGCGAAAACGCTCTCCGGGGTAAAATGCGATTGCACCCAATTTTTGCTTTCTAGACTCTTAGATGTTGCTTGATGTGATTTACATTTGTCATTTTAACTTTTTAAGTTAATTGGCGTAATGATGATTTATGGAACTTTTGTACCCGAGAACTTTCATTTACAGGAACGAAAGTTCTATAGGTGGAATTTTCGTTCTCTGGAACTTTTGTTCCCAACATAAAAATTAGCATGGAACTTTTATTCCGACATTGATAATTATCGAGCTTGTTATGTAGGGCTTATAATGCAGCAGAAAAGCTTCAATTTTGCGTCCCTCGCTAGATGTATATAGCTAGTGTTTCGGCAGGATATAATAATAACAAGGAAGCCCAGCTGTTGCTAAGGAAAATGTGCTATAGCCTATACAGTTCCTGTTGCAGTACTGACCTTCAAGGTCATCCGAGGTTGATGATTTTCATCTCATCTGAAAGTGCGAGATATGGCTAGTTTAACATTGAAAAATGCACCTTTTTCTTACCCCATCCATTCAACTCCAAATTTGAAAATGTTTCCTTTGCACTGCATCCCCAAAATTTTGTACACAGATAGCCTTGACACAGGGCTAATTATCTGTCCAAAAAGTTTTCTCTCATGACCAGCGCTTGTTCACAATACATCTGGTTATACGCACAGACAGACGGACAGACGACAGTGGTATCATAGATGTCTACAGCATAGCTGTAAATGCGTCAAAAAATCGTGTACAGTATAGGCATAATAATCAATGTTAGGGAATGAAAGTTTTGTGCTAATTTTGATGTTTGGAACGAAAGTTCCTGGGAAAAAGTTCCAAGGAACGAAAGTTCCACCTATGGAACTTTTGTTCCCGGGAACGAAAGTTCTCGGGTACGAAAGTTCCAGGTACCCATAATGATCTTGCACTGCTCCACACTTATTGATTACAAGTGGATAGGTCGCTAGTCCCGCTATGCTCCCTGTCCACTTGATTGTTACTATAGGTTTGGCTTGCAGCCTCCATGTTTGGTCTTTTGGGCCTCAACTCGATCCAGGTTCCTCAGCAGCATTATGAGCGCTCCAGTATGCGTTGCAGCGCTGATGGTGTGTCACCGTAGTGACGTCATCTATATGACGTCACAGCCAATCGCTGCACACAGCTCTGCTGCAGCTTAAAAGGCGTGGCTGCAAAATTTTAGAAAAAAGTGAAATTTTTTGAAACGGACAACTCCTCAGCAACATTTGACCTAGCCCATGTCCCGGCCATGTACAACATGGGTCTGCATGCAAAATTTCGTGGCCGTACGTTGTGCCGTTTAGAATTTATTGGCGGTCGCAACTCTCAAATATAGTATAAATTACCCTAGAGACTGTGAAGGTTACTAGCAAATGTGACTGCAATCTGTGAGTCAACTTAATGATGTCTGAGACAGTGGGTCTTGATCTCAATCTATCACAAGTTCTTGGACTTGGTACCAAGCTCTGTGATTTTGTTCCCGGTCTTGAAATTTGTTTTTTACTCTGTTTCAAATATATTTTTTTGCATTTTGACGGATTTAAAATTCACTTCATCAAAATCTAATATCAGTTGTATGTATGGCTGTTGTTGTTTTATCATATTTTCAGGTGCAGGAGTTTTCAAAGAAATTCACCCATGTTATAACATCCGGTGGCATTGGTCCCACACATGATGATGTCACATTTGAAGGCATTGCTCGTGCTTTCAGAGAACATCTATTTCCTCACCCAGAACTGGTGGCCGTCTGCAAGGAACATTTTGGAACTGATGACTTGACGTCACCCAAGCTGAAGCTGGCATTTATTCCAGAGTCCTCCACGCTGCACTATGGAGTGGACAAGACAACCGGTGAAAAGTCCCGCTATCCTGTTGTTGTTGTCCGCAATGTCTACATCTTTCCGGGCATTCCACGCTTGTTTGAGATGGCATTCGTGAGGCTAGAGGAATTGTTTCGCAACCCGAATAGACAGTTTTGCACTCGGGAGTTGTTTCTCAGTGCAGATGAGTTCTCAGTCACTCCTGTGCTAAATGATGCAAATGAGCGCTTCAAGGATCGTGTCACAATTGGGTCTTACCCGGATTTCTACAACAGCTACTACAAAGTGAAGCTCACGCTGGAGTCAGAAAACTGTGCTAGCATCGGTGCAGTAGATGATTTCTTGCACGCTCAGCTTCCAGAAGATTTATTTGTTGAGTACGACCACGATCCTGTGACCCATGCTGCAGATTGCGTCTATCAGATGGCTGATGGCAGCGATCAGTTTGCCATGAAAGTCAGACAGTCACTGCGTGTGGTAGAGCAAGCATTCAGCCAGTATTCATGGGATGAAATCTGTGTTGGTTTTAATGGTGGCAAGGACTGTACAGCACTGCTTCATTTAGCATATGCTGTGGCATGTCACAAAAAGCTAATAGGTGGCACCTTGAGAAGTCAACTGCCGGCCTTGTATATCCGGAAGGGCCAACCTTTTCCAGAGGTTGAGCTGTTTATCCATCGCACAAAGTCTCGTTATCATTTAGATTTGCTTGTGATTGATGGTCGCATTAAAGATGCCTTGTCAAAATTGAAGCAGACACGCCCGGTAATATCTGCTGTGTTGATGGGCACTCGAAGATCTGATCCAAATTCAGCCATGCTGAAAGATTTCAGTCCAACTGATAGTGACTGGCCACCATACATGCGTGTGAATCCACTTCTCGATTGGTCTTACTCTGATATCTGGATGTTCGTTCGTCAGCTGAGTCTGCCGTACTGTGTCCTCTATGACCGCGGCTACACATCACTTGGCAGTATCGAGAACACTCACCCAAATCCGCAGCTGAAACGTGTTGATGAGAACGGTATTGTGTCATATCGACCAGCTTATCAGCTCTCAGATCAAGACAGTGAACGTGCTGGTCGTAACTAGAAATGATGTTGTTGTTATTTGTTATGTGTATGAATGTGAAGTAGGTCTGTTTCTGATTGTTCTCTTGTTTATTCAGCTTAATTTCATTTCTTGAAATTATATGCTGATTCTTAATTGCTGAACAGGGTGTGTAACATATGTGTTAGTCTCACAGAAGCTCTTTCAGTATTTGATTATCTAAGATTGGCATTTTGCTAACTGATGTTGCCAGTGTTAGAGCAGTGTGGTAATTTTAACAATAATAACTAATAATGTGAACAATTACATGGAAACTATGTAATGTTAGTTAAAGACTGATCAGTTTTTCTTTCTGTGTTGAATTTAGTAAACAGTTGTAAAAGTTGGAATAAAATCTGTCAATTTGCTTAAAATTATTGTTTCACAACTTGTAAAATTTGCATGTTTAACTGTACAACTAAGCATGTGCCAGGCACTAACTTTGTTTCAGGACCAAAAAAAACTATTATATGTTCTACCTAGTCTGTGAATATGACAATAAAAATTATTAAAATTGCTGTGCATTTGAAATAGTTATTCAGAAATAAAAATCGCATTGTTTTGTCGCTCTCAATGTAGCGTACGAAAAAATGGCTTTTATGTTATGTTATGACTATTGAGTTCATATTATTATCTATTTAGTTGTTGACTTTTTCACTGTATTTGCATTTAATGTTGTTTTATCTAAGCAAATGCAGCTAGGTTTTGTTTGACTTAATTGTTTTATGTGATTTATTGTGTTTGATTTATCAAAAGTCAGTACCATGAGTGATTGGCTGGAAAGACCTCAGTGACAGTTTGTTATATATTTTTAATGTTATTGTGCTAATTTTTTAGAACTCATTCATCAATCTGTCAGCATCATATAACACGTATGTCGAAATTGCTGTTTAGCAGTATCAGCTTTTACATTGCAGTTGTTAGTATTTGGCCAATTTTCTTAACTGCATCAAACAATTTTGGTGGAGCAGGACTTTTTACAGACAAGTTTAGCTTTTCCTCGCCTGAACAGAAATATTAAAGCACTTGCACATTTTCTGTGTGTATTGAACTAGTGTCTTAAATAGAAGCTGAGTGTTTGTTCCAAGCCATGTTACTGTGAACAGCTACTTGTATCATTCCGGGTTTACAAGGTACATAACTGTGTTTGTGTAATAAATTGTGTGTGTTTATGAGTTGTATTATATGAATTTCACATGTATACACTGTTTTAAAATGGCTTGTATTGTATTTATTTATAATATAGGCCTATGTGAACCCGCCTTCATAATTTTTGGCCTGTGTATGTACACCAAAAACAAGGAGATATAGTGAACCCTTCTTATGCACTTTGTGTGACTGCTCTACCTTAATTCTGTAAGACACGATTACAGCATAGTCATGATTGTGGTACATTATTCTGTGGTAGACACAATCTGATTATTTTTTATTCAGTTGTAGTATTATTGCTGTGACAAGGGTTGATATATTCTGTGTTTTGTTCTTATGCTGGTGTGTAGTGCTGTAGTCATTGAGGAAAGTGATTAACATTGCAAATAATTCGAGCATCGTATTTTTGTATTGTGCCCTTTAGCCTGTAGGCTTAGTTGGAATTTTGTGTCTCTTCACATAAAACTACAAACGCCTGTAGTTTTTTATTGGTTATACTTGCAGCAGATATTTCACAAAATCTAAGTTGTAATTTAAATTGTTTTTTTAGTCAGAAGAGTTTAATTTTGATTTTATAGCATAGCAAAGTGCAAACACAATGTACATTGTGTCGCAAAAAAGCATCCCCAACATTTTCGACTTTAACTTGAAAACCCCAACAATATCAATCGTAACTTCAATTAAGATTAGCAGATTTCAGTAATTTTTGGCAGAAGTATTTCTGACACAACTGGCTATTAAATAAGTGTTTTAGTTCCCACCTCACTTAACGTCTGTTTTTGCACTACCTGGGGAAAGCAGACCAAACATAATACTGTTGAAATAAAAGAAAAAAATGTCAATAATTTGTGGGCTCCAAGGCCCCCAACAGCCAGTCTATTACAAGGTTTGACTGTCATGCAGCAGTGTGTATACCAGATGAAGTTTAGGAGAGTTTGTGAAGTCAAGAAGCGATTGGTACAGCCTGGATTGCTCTAATTAAAGCAGAACATTATTAATACTGCTGTCAAAATTGAGAAAGCATCTCTTTGCCTGTGTTCGCATAGTGGGCCAACACTTCAAGCAATTTTACAGCAGGCAGTTGAAAATGGATAACTGGATGAAATGTCAGCCAAAGTGTCAGAAATATAAACAAAATGTGTATTTACGCATTATGTTAATTAAGCAATCATATTGCATTGGATAAAAAAGTGATTTCGCTGGTTGTGTTTTCCTCAGGTAGTGCGGAGACAAGCGTTGGGTGAGGGGAAACTAAATCGTCATTTGATGGCAAGTTGTGTCAGGAATATTTGTACCAAAAATTATCAAAATCTGTTAAATTTTTTCAAGCTACAGCTGAAAATGTCGGGGATGCTTTTTGGGACACAGTGTACCTGCTTTTACCAGGTATTGAAGCATTTTGATAACAATTTTAAATTGTAGATTCTACTAGTCTGTCAAAGCTCAACGTTTTTTTCTGCTACGGAAGTGGACAGCGGCCGTGATAGCATACTACAGCAAAGAAAAAGCTAAAGTAAACGAAGAACGTTGGTCCGTTACGGCGTTTAGGAGGACCTGTTTCCAGCTGATTTCGAAAGGCGGACGTAGTAGTGTAATGTAATGGAAACATCTGTTGATGAAAAACTTCCTCGATATCAGAAGTACCTGGAAAAGTGCTTGAATGATGGTCAAGTTAATGAGAAACATGTGTGTGAGAGTATTTGTTTTTATCACGTAGTTAATTGTGCATTTAAAGCGCAAATGATAGTGGTTATAGTGCACAGGGTGCGGCAGAAAAAAGTAGCCCCCTATTGGCAGATCTGTGATCAACTATGCTGCACCTTTATGGGCACCAGTAATTAACGAGTCTTCAGGGAAGTGTCTTCAGACTGCTCAAAATGAGGCTTTGCGAATTGCAACAGGTTGTCACAAGATGGCACATTTGGACCACTTACACCAGGAGACTAAAATACTTCCAGTCAAGTCACATTCTGAATTACTAGCTAAACAGTATTGGTTATCTTGTTATCAGTCACACCATCCTAGCCACCATTTAACATCACAGCCAACCCCAGCTAGAAATATGAAGGGCATGCTTAGTAAATTTGACAGGGACGTTGTACCACTCTGTGATGATGGCATCTCTAAATTTGAGCAATACTGTTCTGCTTTACGCAATCTTCACAGCCAAGCAGTTGTAGATGCATGGTCAAACTTTGTACCTAACAGAGTCCTTGGAACTACTCCACCTGAATTATCATCATTTGAATGCTACCTTTCTAGATCCATCCACATTACTCTTGCTCAGTTACATTCGGGTCACTGCCGGCTTCTCAACTCTTACAAGGCCCGCATCACTGCAGGCGTGACAGATGTTTGTCCGTACTGTGAAGTGGCACCACACTTCGTTGAACATTTGTTCCAGTGCCCTGCATGCCCGACACAACTGACAGTTCAAGACCTATGGGACGATCCAGATGCGGTGGCTGATTTTCTCAAGCTTGATGATAAAGTCTGATGAAAGAGGGGAGTGAACATGCTGCATACTCTTGTTATTAGTTATGTGTGAAGTAAGCCTATTTCAGTATTTCTGTTATTTCTATCGAGCTGAAGGTCGTGCAGAAATAGACAGAAATCACTGGACAAGGAAAGAGATTGAGAATACCTTACTTTTTATGCATTTGCATTTTATTTATTTCACTTTTGTACAGTTTTTTTTAGCTGAATAATCAGAGTTATGTTGACTAAAGTTTGGGATATTCAGATGGAAATTAGAATAGATCTGTATTATTGATGATTTTTGAGATAGTTTGACATGTTTGTAATCAAGCTATGTTTACTTTTTAGCTGTTGACAGTACTTAAGAAGCTGGATGCCTTGCCTATAACATTGCAACATTTGCAGGCTAGTGTTTTTTATTTTTATCATGTAGTGTATATTTTGCGTTACAAATTATTAAAAGCTGTTGCATAAGTATAAATTTGCAATCACAGCTGATGTTACTGATGTTACTGTTTGTCCTTTTGATCTGATCATCCGTCTGTCACATGGTTACACATTGTTACTACATAAAGTTGAAATTGTGAGTTATGTTGATACTGATGAATGTATTTTCGTGGCAGGACACTGGAATCGGGAAGACGGTGAATAGTTATAGGAAGCACTACTATGAAACTGTAGCAAATTCTGCTCGTCATTTGGTCGCCAAATGGAAGCAACTTGTTCAGCTGAAGACTGAAGCTATAAATGACACTCACAGTGTTCCAGCAACCCAGGCTGATGCACCAGTAACAGCTGGTGTGGAGGAGACAGTTTCAGCTGGAAATTGTATAGGTAAAGTGGTTGGAAAACATTCATCAAAACATAAGCACTTGCATACCAGTGGCATTAATGCAGCATCAAAGCGTCATTCATCCTCTAGGAACAAGCACACGTCCCATAAGCAAGGTGGTGATGAAGTAATATCCAGCAGGCCATGCTCACAAAGTAAAGATTCTGGTACATCAGTAACTCTTGAATGTGGAGATGACAGTAACTCTTCTCAGAATCTTGGTGCAGGCCAGAGTTCAGCTTTCATTAATGCATTTAATGAGCACCAGAAATTATTAGTTGACGACATCAACAAGGTGGCTGTTAGTGGTCATAAAAGCCGACATGAGAAGCACAGCAGATTGAAAAATTTCAGTGCTGGTGAGAAAAACAAAGAAACATACCATTCACGCTGCAAAGTGTCTGCAATAACTGAAAGATCTACGTTGCATAAGACCAAAGGTCATACTGCAGCAACAGAAAGTGTTAGGAATGGTGTTGGTTGTTTTGCCAGTGAGATGTTGTTATGTGAAAATGGAAAGGAAATTTCTGATTGCAGAGGTGACACTAATGAGCATAAATCATCAAGAAAAAGTTTTTCTAAAGGCAGGCATACAAATGTTGATAAGGGGCCACTTGAGAAGAAGTCGTCAGATAAACATCGAGCTTCTAATGCCATTGTGCCTTCTAGCACAGAGACTCATGGCTTCAGTAGTGTATTAGTAGACAATGATCAGACAGATGTTAGCACCTCACCAGCTGCTGATGATGTGGACGAAGATGAATGTAATGGAATGACATTCGAGCAGATGCTGAACTATGATAATGCTGTCATTGTTGCTAGAAAGAAAAAAGGCCGTGTTCTAACTGGTGATAAAAGGCGCAAATCAGCCTCACACAGGCAGTCAAACCTATCAGTGGCCGTCACTAAGGAAGCAGGTAAACCGGACTCTAGACATACGTCAAGTTTGCGGCAAACAGCCCACAGCAACAGGTCTGCTGAAAGTGATGAATTGGAAGGAGCACAGCTCCACCGACAACCAGTAGTTCCTCACCCAGATAACCAGGTTGGTACCGGAATTTGAAAGATTTTGTGAAAAAATGGTTATGTTGCAAGTTTCTAATTTCTTGCGTGTTTTAGGGACTGGTAAGGATGTTGTGGATATTATCTTGTTCATTTGTTTGCCTGCACTCTGCTGAATGAATAATTATGAAACAAATATTATTTATTTTTGTACATGGGTAGGCCTTGTAAATCGAGGTATCGGTGTTCTCGTTTTTCTGTTCTAAGAACTTGTTACTGTCTGTATTTCATTGGGCGTCATATTCTTCATCATATTGAACTGTCTTAACAATTCTACTAACTCTGTATAATTAGTTAGCATTTTAATTTAATATTTGTTGTGTTTAAGCTGATTGACTTTGTTTGCATTATGTTGTTACAAGCTGGATATTTCAGCCACGGATATTATTGCTACATTATCGGAGACTGTTGAATCATATACAGAAACGCCTGCAGGAAATTCCACAAAGCAGCCAAGTATGGAGTCATTGAAGCACTTTATAAGATAATATTTTTGTTGTAGTTTGAGCCACAGTTTTGTTCTTCACCCTTTAGTGACGTTTTGTCTAAAGACTCGACAGTCTATAGATAGCATAAGCTATTGGGCTGTGGGATAAAAATGTGTGTAGTCCGCTTATGTGTTATCTGTTTCATTTAAGATCATTTTACCCACACTGTTATGTCATATTGTGAGGAGCATTGATAAATTTAAGGTATTTTTGGTTTGTTTCTTCAGAGAACTGTCGGCCATAATCACTACTAAACATTGAGTGTTCATATTGGATAGTGTTGCTGTAGGTCATTGAGCATTGAGTTTGTTGTTATTAATGGTCTGTGTTGGGTTTCCAGTAGACGATGGCGATGGTGATGAAATGTGGCTTGGTAGCACCAAGCGAAATTCTCGCACCCAGGTCTACGCGGGAAGGAAAGTCCATTATTTGACTGGTACGTTATAACTTTTTTAGCTTGTAGCTTTTTTGACAGCTCTGTCTGATATTTTTGTAATAATTTGCAGTTGCATTCGATAAAGCTTTTTGAGCTTTTGAAAGAACTGTATTATTGATTGTTATTAGTTTTTTCGCTGCAGTTATAATTAGTAGCGGTAGAAAGGGGATAATGAGACTTTTTCCTCCAACCGGCAGTTTGCTTGCTCTAAGCCGAATTCTCAGGTTTCAGTTCCAGGAGCTAAAGTGGCTGATTCATGTTGCTGAATGTTTGCATGATGTTTAGTGGGCAATTAAAAGTAATGCATAGTTTTCTGTTTGTTTTTGTAACTATAACAACACTAATTGTACAGTCATGCCTAATGTTGAAAAAAAAATTTTAACTTTGCTTTTAATACATGTATTAACTGCTTTTAACTTTTTTTAACCATGTATGGCACTAAATGGCCTATTTTGTGTTGATGTGCTGTTAAGAAACTACTCACTCACCCCTAATGTTAAAATGGAAACTGAAAGAAGAACTGATGAGCATCGAAAAACAAAAAAATAGGTAGGAATATTGTCGAGGACGGTGTGGGAGGTTTGAGCTGAATTTGATGTTGCTGCATTACTGCATTTCTCGAGACTTGATCAAAAGGCATGTTCTTGCTTCTCTGGGGCTTTGGTCAATAATAATTTGAGATGCATGGCAAAAAGGTGGCATCTCTGACGTTTGCTTCTTAGCAGTGTAAACCTTTCCCATGCACATTGGTTTTGTAACTCAACGTGTGAGTTTGGGTTTGTGCAGAATTGCCGACTTTGTACCAAGCTTGCCTTCGTGTTTTGATGGACAACATTGATGGTAAGTTTTCTGTGCTTTATAATGGTTATTACTGTAAGGATTAGATGGTTTACCCTTACATTGTGAATTTAGAGGGGAATTAGCCTACTAAATATTGAGAAGAAACAGGATTATTTCCACGAGGTTTCAGCGAGTATATTCAGACATGCTTTCACATCCACATTCACAGACCGACTGGCCGCTAGCTGTAAGAGTGCGAATGTTCATACAGCAATGTGTGTTGTGATTGGCTGGATGTTGATCATGTGACATCTGCCCACTGGACTCCGTACTATATGCCCTATACATTACTAAACAGTCTAATATGCAAGATACACGTTGTTCATTTCCTGTCGATTGGACTATGGTAACATAGCGTCTTTGATGGTGTTATCCAACATCTGCAGTTGGTACAAAATGCAGAACTGGCTCATCACTGGAGCTCATCAACGTGACCACATTGTTCCATTGCTGAGGTAGCTTCACCGGCTGCCTGTGAGATGGAGAATTAACTTCAAACTGGCTTTGTAAGTTTCAATCCACCATATCTTGTTGGACGATTGCCAACTTGTCATGGAGGTGGGACGTTGACATCTCAGGTCTTCCAACATATACATAGTGTGTTGTGCCACAGACACAGCCATAAACTAGAAAGCAGTCGTAGCCTGCCGGTACCTCCGCCGAGGCAAAGCTATTCGCCAGGTGGTGTTACCATATTCACTTTGCCAGCGGTTCCCTTATGCCCCCTTTAACACAATGGTAACAAAAATTTCAAAGTGATCCAGAATCCAGGATTCCTGCCAGATCACCCCCAAAATTGAATCACTGGTAGTTTGTGTCATGCCCGACATACCCTCAAAATTTCAGAAAGATCCATCCATAACTTTTTGAATTATCTTGCTAACACACTGACAAACAGACAAACAAAAACCGGCAAAAACATAACCTCCTTGGCGGAGGTAATTAGCGACACAAGTTTCGTGGTAGCTGGTCTGCGGCTATGCCAGTCAACAGAGAAACAGTACTTAAAATGAGCATTATAAGCAGCTACTTAAGGCATTTTGTGTGCTTAGGTTGCAGTGCAATGTGACTTGTTTGCTTAATTATGCCATCTATAAGCACCGTTATAGACTCACTCACTTACATCTACATACTGTGTTGTAATTGCATTATCTGTAAGAAACTCAGCAAGCACCATTGTGTATTGCAGCATTGGAATATGTGGGTGCAATTCCTTACGACATTTTGAAGCCCGTGCTTGAATCCTGCACAGCAGCGCAACTGTATACCTTAGAAGATTTTAATCCAGTAAGTTTGTTTTGTGTGGCCAAAGACATCATGCTTTCAGGTGCGAATGCTGCGTGTATATGTCCCAAATGTTGTTTGCATTAGTACAGATATTTGTAAACACATATTTGCAAAACTGAGCATTGATGCCATTCTCAGACGAGAATGAATGCATCAAATTTTGTGGTCAAAAAGTCTAAGTTTGCATTTACTGTTGGTTTACTGTTGTTGTTTGTTTATAGTTGCACTTTTTACTGATTTCTAGCACCTGTAGTACTGATTGTTAATACTGTGATATTTGCATTTATTTAGCGTAAATTGGATCAACTGGTTGAGTGTTACATTACATGCATTGCATGCTTAATGTGCTTCATTTGATATTCTTCAATTTCAGCATCATGCTACTTTTCGCAGTGTCCGTATAATTGCCGCTGGAAAGAATAAATTGTTTGACACATCATTTCTGCTTGCAGTCATTTCTGCAACGTGATTTAACCGGAAGAAGTAGTTGTGGAGTAATGCTTCATACATGTGTGTGCTGGCAGCACTTCGTTGAGGACAGTGATGAATTGTGGGAGGCGCACTGTATGAGAGATTTTCGTTGCTCTCAACTGGAAGAGTTTGACACATGGCGTGAACTGTACCTGGTGAGTATGTGCATGTCTTCTCTGTACGGTTTTTGTTAGTCGTTTAACTTTCTTATTTTTTTCCATAATTAGGAGGCTTCATGTTTGGTCATTTCTGAAAAGTAAGGCTGAAAAATTCAACAATTAATTAGTCATTCATTTTTATGTAAAGCTGACTGGTACCTTTGGAAGAAAATGCATGTTTTTGTTCAGCAGAGCTTTTTCAGTTGTTTAATGTTGAGCACTGTTTTTGATTGTTTCTGAATGTTTTACATAGTCTTGCAGACAGACCTAGAACCTTTACTTTTTGTGGGGAAAGAGGTTGTCATCGTTCATTGACAGTGTATCACGTTGAACAGGTGTGGTTTGCATGCAGAACACAGTTTGTGCCAGTAAGACACATTAGTTGAAAATTTAATTATAAACATTTTATTAATTGTTAAAAGTTCTAGTCATGTTTAATTACTAATTTTGGCAGCCATCTTACTTAAGAGCAATTTTTTGGAATATTGTTGGAGTAGGACTTTTTAAAGGTGGAAAACCTTCTTGTTATTCATCTAACATTGTCTAACCACTTTAGCGATAAAGGGATACAGTCGGCTCCACTTATATGCACGTCGGTTATAAGCAAACTCCGCCTATATGCACGACGTGCGTCTAGTCCCGTTTCAGTTTATGCTATGTCAGTGGCAGTCAACTTTGCTTATAAGCACCAGCCATATATGCACAATTCGGCTATAAGCACACACTCTTTCGGCCCCAGTGCCATGACTTACTTCGGTTATAAGCAACTTGGCTGACAGTGCACGTAAGACCACCTGTAGTCAGCTACTTAACGCTCACTGGGATGCTGGTGACGACGTCTAAACCCTAGAGTTATGCAGGTAGTCAGAGCTAGTGAGCACCACACATCATGTGGGCTACAGTGCATTGCTCCACCCTAGCAGCATAATGAACTTCAAACGCCAGTCTGTGTGTTAATAGTGCTAGGCCACCTGCTGTCTATGAGAGTGATTAAGACGACAGACGGATGGGCAGCATGTAAACTGACACATTGTCAGCTGCTACATGCTGCGCCTGATGTCCGCGAAGGAGATGCGTGAGGTGACTGTTTCCTGTGGCGTGGATGACCGCCTATTGTAACTGCATGTTGTAAATGACTGCAATGGTCCTATAAGCTAAATACAGTTAAATGCACGCTCCGCTTACATGCAAGTCAGCTCGTGGTCCCAAGGCCGTGCATATAAGTGGAGTCAACTGTATGTGTGTTTTGTATATTTGCTGCATTCTGAGCATGCGGACCACATACGGCATGTGAACTGCTTCATTATGCGTGGAACTGGTGTGTTTAATGGACAGCGGCTGTACGATAAGCGTGAGGCAAAGTTACGCAGTCTGACTGCAAGCATATCACAGTCCCACGCAGAGGCTGCAGCGCCAGTCCGTCGTACGAAGCTCGCTTATGTCAACTCTGCTGCCAAGCCACCACGGGACGTCCTACGTAGGCAGATGAAAAACCGCAGCATTCAGATGCAGCAGCATCCGGCTGCTGTGAATGGTAAACGGACCGCAGCCGGTTCTCTGCTGACCGGCAAGACGGCATCGTCACCCAAGAAACGACATTCCGAACCCCCATCTTTCTTACCACCAAGCCATGCCGAGTCATCGACTCCACAGAAAGGTGCATCTTATCATTCAACTCGCTGCATGTTTCTCTAGTTCTGGGTGCTTTTTCAGACCATATATGGTTATTTTGTATGACCGTTGTGATAGGTCTTCCCATGTATCTGTCTATCTGTCCATCCATTCGATTTTCTGTCCCATGCAGGCTTAAAAGTTGGATGCAAATATGTACTGGGCATGGCAAAACAGAAATTGTTGTGAAGGTTCTTTCAGTAGTAACTGATGTACCAGTTTTTAGTACAAAAGGTCGAAGGTCACAAGGTTAGTGTTAGTGTTAGCATTAAATCTAGGCGGATGGCAGCATGATACGTCTTCACTGGGCCAACATATTTTTCTGCTTTAGTTTGCATTGAATACAATTAGTTGCAATGGTAAGAACTTTGCAGCATGCATTTTTTCAAGCTACAAAAAAACTTGGCATTGTCTTTTAAGGATAAATTGCACTTTGTTGAAGGGAGACAATTTTGTAGTTTTACTGTAATATCTCATCTCAGAATGAGTGGCTATGATTCGTGTAAATCATCACAGTGCAGCACGGTAGTGCTGACACTGTTGTAAGGGCGATGAACGTTAAGTGTAGGAAATGGTGTTTGGGGGGTCCTGTAACTCCAAAACCCTTTAACTGATTTCCACAAAACTTGACATTGGTGATCACATCGTGCACCCGACGCCACAGGCAAAATTTGGTTACAATCGGTTCAAAGGGGGCGTGGCTGCGCATGCGCGAAGTTCGCCATTAGGTGTCTATTTTCTTCTTTGCGCATGGCTACAGACCAGCCCGTTGGACCGATTGATGCCGCTAGTGGCTCAAACGAAGCGCTCTGATGCCGGACACATTCCTTATATGTTTTCGATGAAAATTTTTAAAATTTACCCATTTTATGCCCCAATTTTTACAAATTTGCATTACGGCCTATGGGGAATTCAAAGCGGTATAACTCGGTCTCCATAAGAGATAATTGTGCGCTGTTTGCACCTACCCCCTATTTTTGGGCCCGGGCTATCCGATGGTGTCACTTAAATTTTTTCCCTGCCGACCCCCGTTGCCATGGCAACAAATTTTGAGACAAAATTGACTATGACTCAGCCCCCGTGAAAGATAATTGCATGTGGTTTGCACTTACCCCCTATTTTCGCACCCGGGCTATTCGATGGTGTCATTTAAATTTGTCCCATGATGACCACTGTTGCCATGGCAACTAATTGTTTTTATTCAAAGACAAAATTGGCTGCAGCAGACATTGTTACATCACACATAATTTTTTCCTTGCACCAACTTCTTCTACTCGCCCGGAGGTATTCTGAAAACAGTAAATAAATTTATTGTCATAAAATCAAACATCAAAAAATTTCGACAAAATTCGACTAAAAAACAGCAAAAATCAGAGCAAAAAACTTCAACAGTTTACAAGTTTACATACGCATTAATATCGCCCCAAAACCATTTTTGCTGTTTTCGAGTTTTGACTCATATTGCCCTTACATAGCTTTGTAAACTGTTGAAGTTTTTTGCTCTGGTCATATAAAGTTCAGTCGACTGTTTACTGATGGGGTAAGTATTTTTGCAATTGTAAATAGTATTGGCTGCCGAAATGTTGCCACCCTCTGGGCAATACTTTCCCACATTCAAGCAGTATTCCAGCACAAGTCAAGTGAGTTCACCCACTGCTGTGTGCTTGAATTTTTTGTACATCATTTGATGTTGCTGTGTTGTAGCTGGAGTCAAGGTGATTGCTCCAATGATGGCCAAGACACTGCGTCAGATGAAATCAATGCGACGCTAACCTTCACAATATCATGCCGATTGCCGTCTGTTCCATTTCATTTTTGTCTGACCGCACTAAAGGTTGAGCCTACGCCTGGCCATTTGTCTGTTGCCTTTCACACATGTGTTGCGGCTAAACGTATGTCTTACTGAACAAGAAATCTGAGCTAATGCTCATGAAACGTGCAAGAGCCTATAGCAGTTCCTCTTCACAGGTTGTCTTGCTCTATCTCCATCTATTTCATCGCAGTTCACTTTTCTGCAGTCGAAAGTCGCAAAAAAACAGTAGAATCCCCTATTTGGGGGTTTAAGGTCATTCACAGTCATTGATGTTGATACCAGTAAAAAGCACATCACCAGTGATTGTTATGTCTGATCCCCCAAACAGGCGTACTGTCTACACCCCAAATACTTGCATCGTGAACTGCAACCAGACTGCTTCGGTTAGCAGCACGGTTACTGTTGACAGCTTGTAGGAACTCACTGATGTCTTTTTCAACTGTACCATTGCCAGTCCCCTATGAACACCTGTTCTCGCAAAATAGGGGTGCCCACCATCAACTTCAAAATCTGTATGGCACATTACGACCAAACTGTATCAGCGGAATGGTCACTATTAACAGGCTTTAGTGGTGCTTTTTCTAATCCCTCCACTGCCGACTCTTTGTTTCCCCACCAAACAGTGATATTGTTTTCTAAACATTCATTTTATTTGAAATGGCCAGGTTGGCCATCCTAGCGATAGCTGGGCATCTTGTCTTTCTTGTTTTGGCATCAGTCTCATTCAGTGCAATGAAACTTTTACAGAAAACAACTACCTGGAAATGTAAATTATAGTCATTGTTGTCGCAAAAGCGTTAAAATTATGTGTAGGCTTACATTGCTGCATAAAATAAGCTTAAATTTGATTTAAGACTCAGTCTTTTGAAACAGGATCAAGGCTTGTATCTTTAAGACCAAGACTGAGACTCAAACAACAATTAGTTTTAATAATGTTACGACGAAATTCAACTAGTTTATAATTTAAAATCGTTGGACATTAATCATGGCAAATGGTTACTCTATTGCTGCATTCTTTTCATTCCATATATTGGTGAGTTTTCGTTTTGTTGTGATGTCCGCTGTCAACATTGTTTGCATAGTTGTCATTATGTACTAACAATCAGTCGGTGTATTATGTGTCTTGCGTTTATTTAACTGTGGTTAGCTGGTTCAGTAACATGAGTGTAAATGTAACTTGACAATCAGCTTTAGTGAATGTAGGGTGATTGACTTCGTGTTCATATGTTTGTACATAGGTGCTGGATTGTACTAGTTGGTGTTTTGACAAAACTTGGGCACAGTGATATAGCCTTAGGTTAAGGAAATAAGGTTAAGGATAGGGTGAGGGTTAGGGTTAGGAATTAGGGTTAGGGAAGGTTCGGGATAAGGCTAGGGACTGGTATAGGTTTAGGGTTCGTGTAGTGGGATAGTTTTCACCTTCCCGGTTAGTGTGGCTTTACCGTCTACCGACAGTAGTACATTTCTTGCAGACTTGTCGGTTTTGTTGGTCCAGGTTTTGACAGGGAACTGTACTAGTTAATACTCAAGTAAATACTGAGGTAGCATGTCGAGGTGCCGAGAATCAAGATGTGGAAGATGTCGAGATGAGTGGGGTGTCCCCCCAGCCAACTAGAGGGTTTGGGGGCATTGTAATCTTTCCCCAGCATACACCAGGACCAAGCCTCAGCCACCAACGCTTTTGGTAGCAACAATTTTTACTAGTTTAAGTATGGGAAATATCAAAGTTGTATAATTGTAGTGTAAGAAATACTTTGCAGATTACTGTGAATTGATATGTTTGAGCGTTGTGTCTCTAGGCATTATTTGAAGCTGGAAAAAGTATTGCAGCAGAATGATAACCTATGCCTCAGTTGTGCCACGGTACAAGAGCATTTTTCCTTGCTCCCCTGTAGATTCAGCACCTATGTGTTTATGGATGAGGGGCGCCGTAGCAAGTGATGTGATATGTGATATATCAGCTGATCAAAATTTTATCATGTGTTGAACTAACTGTTGATGTTTGTATTATACTGATTGCCATTTTCAATCCATGCATATTTGTGAGGGAATTATTGTTTGCCATTGTGTTTCACAATTTTACTGTGAGATGAATTTGAAAGTGCCATGACTGATTGTGAAGTATTCAGTTTACAGTTGTCGCTGCTACTGCTTTAACAACCAACAGTTTTGGAATATATGAACCAACAGTTGACATTTTATTGCAGGGTAGCGAAGTTATACCGCCAATGCAGATGATAATCCCCCTTTCTCCCCTTCTTTCTCTTTCTGTTTCTCCCCTTTCCTTTCCTTTCTGTCCTCCCTCCCCTTTTTCTTTTCTTTTCCTCCTTTGCCTTAGAAGTAGGAACTTTTAAATCCATCTAAGACGTCTGGCATTGCCTTGTCTTTTTCGCCTCCATTGAAAAATTTTCTGTGAATGCTAATGACGATGCTTTGTCCAGGAAATGGACGCTAAACGCAATTTGCCCAAGAGAAGTGCATCATTTTGTACGTTTATGTTTTAACAACAACAAAAACACAACGTTAAAAAGGCACAAAAACATTTTAAAAATTAAAAAAACATTAAAACATGTTTTCTAAAAACTTTTATAAAAACATTTTGTAACATCTACTTCTCTCGTTGGGCCTGACCCTGAGTAACGAGATCAAATTGTGAGTGCTACCCGCTTGATCTGACTTGGCAGGCCTGTAGTCATTGTCTAATGTCTTATGCAGAAACCAGTTTTATGTGCTCTAGCTGTAGACATACTACACTACAGGTCAGCAATGTAAAAGTTCTCATTTGTGACTGAATGTTGTAGGCTTAGTCTGAATTGTTTGAGCTTCAGCATATACAGCGTGGGCAAAAAATGGCACCATTTTTTGTACATCTTATAATTTTATCAAATATTAACCGATTTTCAAAATTTTTTTACTGTCAGAATCAGAGGACAATTTGTAATAAAACTATCACTATAGATCCCACCACTTTTCAAGTGTGTCGCTACACTACCTTGTGAAATATCAGACGACACACTCAAGTCAGTGAGGCCACTGACCAGTGACCAGTTGCGTGATCAACGTTGATCCAGCCTGCCATGTGGCCCCCAAACAGCCCGGACTTAAATCCAGTCAGTTACGCGGTTTGGAATGTTCTTCAACAAATGGCCTATCAATTTTGACGATTCACGACAATCAACAAGCTGAAGCAGGCGATCGTCGCTGAGTGGGGCAAACTGCTGCAGTGTTTGGTTAATCGCGCTGTTGGTCAGTGGTGTCACATTCTTGGATGCATCGTCTAGCAGCAAGGCGGACACATTAAACATTTGACGTAAAAACTGTGAGATATGACGTTTTAGACAGTAGCTGAGACAACAAACACGTTGTTTCCGTTGTTAATTTCTTAAAATGTGTTGTTGCAGAAGTTGTCTTGTTTTTAATTGTTATTCTTAAGACACTGATATTTCACAAGGTAGTGTAGCGACGTTCTTGCGGTGTGGTGAGATCTATAGTGATAGTTTTATTACAAATCGTCTTTTGATTCTGACGGTGAAAAAAAATGTGAAAATTGGTTAATATTTGGTAAAATTATAAGGTGTGCAAAAATGGTGCCATTTTTGGCCCACCCTGTATGCTTTGCTAATTTAGTATGGTCAGTTGTCCGTCTCTATCAGACCTACATTGTGCCAGTCGTGTTGTATGGGTGTGAAACGTGGACCACTACGAAATACTTGTGCGCCCGCCTGGATGCGTTTGATATGTGGGCGTTACGCAAGATTCTGAGGATCCCATACACTCGCCACATAACCAACGATGAAGTCCAGTCCCGCTCGAATTGCCTCCGGATTGGAGAAGGCCCGCAGGGAGACCCAGTCACACCTGGTTACGTTCGGTGGAGGCAGACCTGAGACCTCTGAACATTGGTCTTTCTTCTGCGTGGAGAAAAGCTTCTGGGTGGGCGGACTGGCGCCGCATCGTGGACACGGCCACGCTCTGGAAGAGTACGCCATAAGAAGAAAGTTGTCAATACTAACTGCGTTGCCTACAGTGGGTTGCATTTTGCAAGAATAAGGTCACACAACAGCTGATCTGGTAATGGTATTTGTACTCTAGTTGGGTCTGGTGACTCGAGTGATGACTCACATATCCAAAAACTTTTTGCACACAATCCACCTTGCAAAAAATATAATATATGAGACAATGTATGCAAGAAATTCGACTCAATGTCAGCAGCCTGCAGGGCTGGAAAAAGACTAGCTTTAAAAAAATTTGTAAGGCTTTTTTGGCCAACCACTAAGCTGTGAGTTTAAAGGTCAGCCCTTTGTCGTGTTTGTCATCCATCTGTCGACTGTAACGTATGTATTGTGGCTAAACTGTGCAAGATAGGGCCTAGGTTGCTAATGATTAGGGACCAACCGAATTCACGGAAAAAAATGCATGATTTCACAGCAGAATTTTTAAAATGTATCGAATTTCACGGAAAATTCACGGAAAGAGTTTCGCAAATTTACGGGCCCCTCAGACGTTATTTCGAGGTGCTGCGCTATTGCAAACGAAGAAATTTCAGAACAACGAATATTTACTACGCTAAGTCAAGACTCAAGACAGTCAATGTCAACTACTTAGTGCTGAAGTGCGACATGTAGCAAACAGCAACATCCGTACAAAAGCTGCTGATAACACTCTGGAATTGTCATAAATTAAACTAAAAGCGCTATAATTTACGAAAAATCACGGATTTCACGGAAATCGGCGTTTTTCACGGAAGGAGGTCAATTTCACGGAAAATGTCACGGCCGTGAAATCGTGAATTAAGTTGGTCTCTAAAGACTGGCCAACAACGGTAAAATAACAGCTTTTACAGTTTGATGTCCTCATGCGCAGGTTTCCTTGAAGCTAGAAAATTGAAACTTGGACCGTTGAAATCTATGTTCAATGCTGAAAATTTCATATGCAGCTTCTTCATGTCTATCTCAACTGATTTTGGCGCAGTTCACTTTTGAAATGTGTCTTGCAGCCCAACATTGCCAAAAAATCCATAAAAACCCCTTTTTTCGCGTTCAGAGTCATCCAAGGTCATTGAATTCGGTGGCAATCGAGAACCAGTGTACGACTTTCTGTTAGTGATTAATAGTAACCTAGGCCCTATCTCACACCGTTATTGAAATACAGCGGCTTATTGGCTAAAATTGCAATTTTTTCTTACCCCACCCCCTTTCATTCAGCATCTTCGTTCCAGGTGACCCCCTTTGAATTTATGGAAAAGGTTTTATGGTTTCTGAAACTAGAGTCTTTCAGGCAGCCGATGGTGAGGATTTGGTGCACCGCATGATCCACCCATTGGCGGACAGACGGACGGACGGACGGACAGACAGACAGACAGAATTGTGATGGCTAAGACGCGCTATAGCAGTGGTCTGCTTTCATGCATAACAACTGAGTTGCCATGCACAAATTATTGAAATTTTACTTTCATTTTACTGTTTTCAAAATTCAGATGGGGCTTAAGAGAGATGTAAAATTATCAGCCATAAAGGAGGGTGGGCAGACCCATAGCTTTTTCTGCCCCTCTGCGGACATCTGTCTGTTTTATTTAACAACTGTAATTCTGCTTTTTTTCTTATAATTCTGTTTTTGTGTATAGCCTATATTTGTGTTCTTTAGCACTCGATTACCAGTGGTGTGCAGTACCAGATCAAAAGCTAGACGTAGGCCTATGTTCAGCTGTAGTCAGGGGCATCTATGTCTATTGTGGACCATGCTCAAAGTGTATAACTTTTCTCATCAGTCAGCTCGCACAGTCACTGTGCGTCGTCGACCATCTGATCCGTGGTTCGACGACGAATGTAGAACCTCTAAGCGATTTGTACGCCAGGCAGAGCGTATTTCCCGTCGCTGTCCATCTGCCGACAACACTGCCGCGTGGTCATCATGTCGTTGCGACTATCGCGCTCTTCTACGCGTTAAACGTAATGCGTTCTGGCGCGATCGCGCCGATGCTGCCAGCGGCAATCCTCGCGAATTGTGGCCGTATCGCGGCTTCTAGCGACATCGGGGCATCAACGTTACATGAATTTTTCGACCAGAAAGTTGACAAGATTCGAAAGGCGACCTCTCGCGCAGATCCACCAACTTTTACATCTGTTCCAATCGATTGTGACTTCTCAAGTCTCGGAACTGTGACGGTGGACGATGTCATCACTGCCATTCAGCATCTGCCGGCTAAACAATGTGAAAC
>Ga0209367_1002946_pt1 | contig 22827 bp, 16 predicted proteins | sample WorMetLIZISLAND2_FD_187412 | JGI IMG/M metagenome (GOLD analysis project Ga0209367, IMG submission 187412) | Marine gutless worms symbiont microbial communities from Max Planck institute for Marine Microbiology, Germany - Olavius geniculatus... ... | reverse complement strand
GTTGTGCTCTTTGCTATTCCCGCCATAACTTTCAGTACCCAGTATAATTGCTGGGAACTTCCTGGGGATGGCTGATGGGCCCACATGGCGGCCTAAGCCTACGGGGCGGCACAGCTGCCCTGCCCCGCATTGGAACTTGGAACTTGGAACATATTCCGCTCGTTTTTCAATCGAATTTGTCATACAACGATTAAACGAGTGAAGTTTTAGATCGAAAATTGTTAAAATCTGCCATCATTCACTGGGGTTTCTATAATTACTCAATCGGCCCCATCGGCCCATCAGCGTAAACAGTGCATCGACCATTCATGTGTTTGCTGCTGCTGGCGCCGCCTCTTTATAGCCGATGAGAGAGGGGAGGTGAGTAGGCCTAAGCGTGTGAAGCGTGGTGAGGTGTTTAGCGGGTTTGATTAAAACTCCTACCGCAAGTCCCATTGACCGTTATTGCTCCATCGGCGTGTTGTAAATTTTCACATTTAAATGTATCAGTCACTGGCCTTTAGCTGTCATCAGGCACGCCGTCGACGCCGTCTGTGTCAACGATAACGGACGCAACTGACAAGTTCAGTGGCGCTGATTGTCAAAGCATCAGTGTAATCGCAATCGGCCGTGTTGTACACAGATGACAGCTCTGCGTCGCTGGTCGTCGATGTATCGCCGATGGGCCGATTGAGTATTTACAGTAACCGCATTCACTGTTGCTATTTGGCTTGCATCAAATGACAAACTAGGAGTGATCATGGCTGTGACGCGTTATCTATACTGGGAAACTACACATATCTCGATGATGTGATGCTTCGATCGACTGCATCCTGTTCCTGAGATAACAACTACTGTACTGTCAACAGTTGGCCAAAACAGACGACGCCCATTTTCAAGCCGTCCGCTGCGATATAGTGCCACTTGAGTGCAACATCGTTCTAGCGCAAAAATACATACTAATACTACTCACCCATGATCGGCTTCACGTCCGAATAATACGCACTAGGTAAAAGAATTTTGTTAGCGTCGATTTACTGTCATTCACAGAAACATTTGTGAAAATTTCACACACAACAACAAACACTCAGGTCCCTTCCCATAAGTCAACCGACTACAGTTTGTCCACGTGACTAATGCAGACGAGTCTATTCTTTGTCGACCGGGGGTGATAAGTTGACATTCCGCACATACGCTTGTATGAATTGGCATTGCAGTAAGTATGTAGCAGTTGGTAGTCTGCGTACATGTTTGTTGACAAGTAATTTGAGCAAAGCTCACGAGACGTGCTACAGCCTTAGCAGTTCTTGTTGGCAGGTTGTCTTGGTCTATATCCAGCCATCGTCGCAATTCACCTTTGAAGCATGCTTTGAAGTGTGCGGTATGCACCGCAGCTGAAAATCGCAAAAACACTAAAACCCTCTATTGTGGAGGTTCAAATGACATTCAAGGTCATCGACAGTATTACCACTAAAAAGCTCATCACCAGTGCTTGTTATGATAAGCAGCATGTATGTGTCTACTGCAACTGTTTTCAGGCTATAGACGACCGCCATTGTTGGTAATATATGGACCCCTAACCATTTTTACAGGAATACCCTTCTTTGACGCTCGATAGAGTGCACCGGCCTGCCTGGACCTAGAGAGTCGGGACTTGAACTGCTAAAATCTACGTTTGACGCTTAAAATTTCGTATGCAGGTTGTCTGGCGTTTTCTCCAGCAATTTCGGCGCTTTACTGTTAAAATGTGTAGCGCACACCCAAAATCGCCAAAAATTCACCAAATCCCCTTATTTTGGGGGTTCAAAGTCGTTCAAGATCATCGAGGTAGATACCCCTGATAAGACCGCCATCAGCGCTTGTTATAATAAAGCAGCATGTCTGTGCCTATCTGCAGCAACTGTTTTCACCATAGACCGTAAGGAGCATTAAATAAGAACGTTTTAGGGGGATCGACCGTACCCCTCTTTCACGCCCTAGTTCGAGGAGAACGGGAACCTTTTTACCCAGCAGCACGAAATTTTGGCAAAAAAAATATGAGTTCTTGGGGCGCAGACCACAGTAAATTGTACGTGTTTATACAGGGTGGTCCAAAAAACGGATACCCAGTTTTATTTTTGGGATAACTTCGGTAATTCAGCACTGATTTTGACCATTCTTTCACTGTTACAAGCAGAAATTTATGGCGCGTAAATGTGAAGTTCTTCCACCCACCGCACTTTTATTGTGTGACCACATTACCTAACAAAACAAACACTGTCAAAGCTACAGTGGTCTCGGAGAACAGGCAACACATAAAGATATCAATTTCATAGCATAAAATAGTTAAGCTTACTTAGGGCCTATTTTTTCGCAGTAGTGCCTTGTGACGTCATTGTTACGTCATATTGTGTTTATTTACTTTGTTTACCAGTAATAATTTTTAGAATAAATCGTTTGATATGGGCAGAATAACAAAGGATGATCGCTGTTTGATCATGGGCTAAGAACTGTTTTGCTAGGTAATGTGGTCACACAATAAAGGTGCGGTGGGTGGAAGAACTTCAAGTTTACGCGCCATAAATTTCTGCTTGTAACAGTGAAAGAATGGTTAAAATCGGTGCTGAATTATCGAAGTTATCCCAAAAATAAAACTGGGTATCAGTTTTTTGGACCACCCTGTATAGGCCTGCTACGTGATCCTAGCTTGCAGTTTCGATACAATACAGCAGTGCAACAGATACAGACGGACAGACGCCCCGGTCATAGCTAAGACGCGTGAAGCATTCTGCTGTCGCGCGTAAAAAAGATGGGCCCAATACATGGACAAAAGTAATTTGGACAAAGGCAGAACCGCTGTGTCAAGTCCACCTACCCAACTCTTTGCATTTACATGTTACTGATAGCGCTGGCCGTTGAAAAAGTAATGGCACCACGGCGCAGGGGCTTAGATTTCAATCTTTGGGCTGTAAAACAGTGTCAAACAGGAACGGTATGAACGTATACCAAAATGTGCTACTCAAAAACAGAATTCAATAATTTTCTGGGGCAGCTCTTTCCTAGATACCACCACCTTATTAAGGGCCATGCGAGAATATTTTCACGGCCCCACAGTGGCTCTCGATGGGCCTGGTACAAATGCCATGTTAGACTAATAATAGTAATAGTAAAGTTCCATAATTGCCGGCAATATTCAGTAACACTAGTCAACCATGCCCATGAAGTTAACCTTAGATTATAATATCAAAATAAAAAAACATTATCAATGCCTTAACATAACATCAGAATACACAAATACGATACATGTATAATCACCTTGAAATAAAAAACTGACACATAAATGACTGACAACAGCAAGCATCCAAGAATAGGCCTAATACTGTTAATAGATAAATGATGATGATGAATACATGTATGGCCCAAAAAATCACGATTACATAGCAACTTCTCTGCCATATTAATAGGCCCACACTGGAAGACAATACATGCAACAACAAAGACAAATGAAACACAATCTATAACATACTGTCAAGTATTATCACAGTTTTTCCGCAGATGTGAACACACAAGACAATAGTGCCAGCTTACCAGTACGCATGTAGGCCTACAGTGTGATAAGCTATTTTTATGCCAAATGAAATGCATCAAAATAGTTATTATTATTAGCTAACTTTAAAGTCGACAACATATGCAACATGTCAAAACAAAAATGTTTATAAGCAGATACAATGGGTAGTCTAGATTAGGAGTAATTCTTTGTACACAAAATAAACAAACACCAATTATCAGCAGTTGAGTGTTTTAGCTAAATGAAGCATGTGTAAATAAATATGTGGAAGACAATACTGGAGTCACATTCAAGTATATGATATCAGTGAGTGAGTCATCACAGAGACACTGTCATGGCAAGAAACAACCTACACTGTGTCCCAACAACTGTGCCAGTATTCGTTTTTGGATAACCTTGTGACACGTCCATATGGGACAGACCGACGGACAAGTCAATGCATGTAATGTGGCTTGCACAATGGCTGCAATATAGGCCTAATCATGAAAAATTTCACAATGTCTCAAAAACATACACGAAAATGTTATTTTGCTACGGTGACAGCAACCCAAAACACACAATGAAGGACCAAGCCACAAAAAGCAAAACGTTTCAAACAGTAAATAAAAAAACAAAAAAAGAAAACGCAATAATCAGGCATAAACAACATACAGGGTGAGCCAAAAAATGACACAAAATTTTTATATGCCAATAACTTCATCAAATATTAACCAATTTTCAAAATTTTTTCACTGATGGAATCAGCAGAAAATGCGTAGTAACACTAACACTAAAGATCACACCACACCTCATAGGTGTCGTTACACTACCTTGTGAAATGTCAGACATCGCACTCAAGCAGGTGACGACAGTGACCAATTGTGTGATCAACGTTGCTCAAGCCTGACATGTGGCTTCCAAACAGCTTGAACTTAAATCCTATTGATTATGCTGTTTGGGGGGCTCTTTCATGAATGGTTTATCAATGTTGACAATTTATGACAATTCTGGAGCACTGAGTGAGGCAAACTGTCACAGCGTTTGGTTAATTGTGCCACTGGTCAGTGGCGTCGCTGGCTTGAGTGCATCATCCAGCAGCAAAGCTGACACATTAAACATTTGATGTGAAAACTGCGAGATGTTGCAGTTACTCTGGACAACAACTGAGACAATAAACAGGTTGTTTTGTTGTTAATTTTTTTAGAATGCATTGTTACAGATATCGCCTTGTTTTCAACTGTTGCTTTAAAAACACTGATATTTTGTTAGGTAGTGTAGCGACACACTTGTGTGGTGGGATCTTTAGTGACAATGTTACTACAAATTTTCTCCTGATTCCAACAATGAAAAAATTTAAAAATCGGTTCATATTTGACAAAGTTATTGGTGTATAAAAATGGTGTGCCATTTTTTGGCCCACCCTGTGGAACAAAAGACAAAAAAGAAAAATATACAAACTGATTAAAACTTCATTAACTTGTTTAGTTAGATTCATTGGTAGTGTCATTAAGTATTTGAAAAGCAGCAGATCACATTATTACAAATTTGCTGCTTATACCAAAGATAATATTTTTTAAAAAGTTAACATATGATAAAGTTATATCTGATGACTTCCTTTCTTTGTGCCATCTGCCGCACCATTCACAGTCAATTAACGGAGTCACACTCAGAGTAGATAAGATGTATTGTATTCAACATGAGAGACGTTCAGTTCTTCACATTTTGACATTCTTCTGTCAGACAAAAATGAACAAACTTTACTAGTGTAGTACTGACAGCAATTGCTTTTCCTGTAGTGTATTAACAGAATAATTAAAAAGCTAAGCATATGCTGACACCAGAACTTGCGCAGAAGTGTTTTGAGGCTAAAATGCACCAAATCTATTTTCGCCTGGGGCACCATCTAGGACGCCGTTGGGGGAGCTTATGTCGCTTCCTAGTCCCCACAGATCCCCTAATAGGCTGGGCATTTAAACCTCTTCCCCCTTAAAAATGTTCTGCCAGCGCCCGTGAATCTGTCATTGAAGGAATGCAGCACTCAACTAAGTTTGACGTGTGAGGGGTTCCAGGGTAGGGAGTTATACATTGCAGGGGGGTTGCATAGTGTGTCCAAGGGGGAATAGACGCCGTTGAAGTGAACTGACCGCTGTGTTGCTGTGTTGATATCCAGCATCTGTCATGCATCGTCCGCACATCACGCATTTGATGATGCTGACACAAACAGCACAAAACCTTATAAGCAATTTTTGAATTCATTTCAACTAGCCTACATCTTTATCTGCAAACAGTGACTTTCATCTCGTTTCATTTTTATCACGTTGAACCCACCTTAACAGCTGCACAGCTCATGATGCAACAAGATGTGGCCATCATCAGATAAACCATAGGGACTACCTGCCACCAGACACAGGTGAATGTGTCCTGCCTTAATCCCAGCCAAGAAGGCTGGTACTCAATTTATTTACCCTGGAGGGATAGAAGGCTGAGTTGACCTTGGTGTTGGTTGTATACCGAAACGGTTTACCTGTCTAAAGACAGTCACCCATCCAAATAACCACATGTTAGTGACCCGACAGTCCGACCACAAGTGGAACTCATGACCTCTCATTCATAAGTCCAATGTCCTAATCATCATGCCACCGAGCCTCCGCTAAGCCACCCGACTATAGACAGAGACAGAGAGAGAGAGAGAGGGAGATACCCGTCATTGTTAGCTGGCTGGACAGCATCATCGTCAGCGTCAGCATCATCGCAACACAAATCCTTCTGTTGTTGCTGCTCCTCTAGCTGCTGCATGTACAGTGCATCGTATCCTTCCCTCGCCATGTTGTGGAACCGACTCCCAAGCCCAACGTCACTGGTACGCACATGAGGTATGAAGCCTCGGTAGCCAGGTATTGGAGGCACAGCATCCAGACATTTGTTATCTGCAGGTTTCACATGAACCAGCTCTATAATGTATCCAGTTCTCAATGCACCGATAGATTACTATCACTAGCCCTACTTGGTATTGAAAGTGGTAGTTATGAACTATAAAACATAATAGATGAGTAATATATTATAAGAAAATCACAGTTTCATGCATGCAGCACTCTGTTAATTATTTGACAACATGTAGGTAACAGGCAAATAAGCAATAAATAAACAATTTTCTGACAAAATGGTTACACTGCTTACTTAGCCACTAAAATCTCCATGTGCTTTCTCTCTCCTTTTTTTACCTCCCTCCTCTTTAGATTTTTTTCTCCTACCTATACATATAGCTCACATGATCAGACAGCAGTCTAAAGCTGCACTCACATAAACATTAGTACGAGTCCGGCACTGTGCAGGTTCCCATATATGAGTTCCGGCAAACACAAGTTTGCATGTATTTCAATGGTGGCCGTTCACATAAATACGAGTACGGGTTACCTGTAAATTTTACTCATACGAGTATTTTCTGTGCAGGTCGTGTTTTTATCCAACTCGTAGAAAGTAAACTACTCGTAAATAGCATTGATATAATTTGTAAAAACCGTGGCGCATATTTAACATCAGAACCGACGTCATCGTAAAATTGTTCATCGTTAGAGATGTGCGGTTTGTAAAAATAGTAACTTTGTAGTGGAATATTGTTGTTTTAATGGCAAAGCATTTCCTCGATTCAATTTCGCTACGAATTTTCAATATGGCCAACATGCGTCGAGTCATGTGCTTGTACAAGTGACCGTGAACGCTCCACTCGTACAAGTGAAGCTTCTACGGGCTATAAACGGAAACCCAGACCCGTACTCATACTCTTACTCATGTCTGTGTGAATGCAGCCTAAGTTTCCCTTCACCAACACTGCAAGTTCCCCAATATTTGGTTGGGGCACCACAACATGAACACTGAATAATTGAGTGTTTTTAGTAATGTTGTAGTATAAATTTTAACTCAGCAGTAGCTACATAAAAAAATTTCACATATCCGCTATTTACAATGCAATTATTTGGGTTGCAGTCAATACCCCCATTCAGAAAATGGTCAGACAGTCCAAACTGGTACCATAGGGTAGCAGTTGGGCAATCCTGTTAGCTTCTTCAGACAGTTTTCAGGTAAGATGTATTATTTAACCACAATACATTATGTTAGAAACAAACAGATGGATGGACTCAACATCATACCATAAACACAACAGCTAGTATTGTTAGCTAAAAGCACAACACAGATCAAACATATGATCAGCTTACAGCCGTGGTTCTGCAGCTCGTTCAGATATTCACGGACATTGGCATCTGACATTACAGCATCGTCTATGTGTGGCAGCGAGTGTGGATAGGCCAGAGCACTCAGCTTGTCACTGTCCTTGATCTGCTGCATAGCATCAAACTCGCTCAGGCACACACCACACTCGTTCTTATAGGTCTTGCCAAACTTGAACTGCCACCTCGGAATGTAACCTATACAGTAATACACTTTACATATCATACACATATGTTAATACAAACAACAAGAAGCCCAGCTGTTGCTAGGGTGGGCCTACTGGGCCGACCATGGTGACTTAAGAGTTGAAAAATGCACATTTTTCCTACCATGCCTCTGTTCAACCCCAAATTTGAAAATGTTTCCCTTGCACCAGATTGCTAAAAATTTGCACAGAAAGAGCTGTGATACTGAATTAATTAAGAATGCAATAAGTTTTCTGGCAAGATCTACCATTTAGCCACAATACATGTGTTACTGACACATGATGACCGACAGGCCAACAACACATCGTACCAAAGACTTGACCTAAATGGTCGGAAAAAAATTACACATAAGTTGATTAAAGGGTTAAATAACATCAATATAATCATTCATATAATAAGATACCTCAGCCAATTATTAAATTACTAAAATGCTAAAGCAAATAATTTAAGTAAAAAGAGATTGAACACAGAAACACAGTGGAAATAACCTAAATGCTAGAGATAACTTCATCAGCTTCATAGATTTTAAATGTGAAGCTGATGGACTGGAGACAGTAAAAGCAGACAAACTATTAAAACCTTGTTTCAGAAGCTCCCGCCATAATTTTAAAAAAAAGTAAAGTGGGCTGTGTTTCTCCAGAGCATAGGCAGGGTGTTCATCTCCCAGTCAAGCACATTGAGTCTGTATAGAAATTATCCACTAAGTCAACGATGCATGGCCAATGCAGTGTCAGACTCACTGACTTACTGGTCTCCCAGCTGCAGAGCATCACCGCCCCTTGGTCGGTATCACACTGTTCTACTTGAACTAGTGCACAAAATTTGTAGTTAAACTGACTAATCAGATAAAAATCAAGGCCAGCGACAGTAAGAGATTCAGTGCTATGCCTTGCAGACAGACCTGTGTATCCAGGGATCATGCCTTTGTCGTAGCGAGTACTGTCTCCAGTGTGAATGTGTGGAACATCAAGTCCGCGGCTGTGATCCTGCATCATACCCTCAGCAACTACGCGTCGTCTCTCCTCCAGGTTGGTACTCAGCTGTCTCCGACTCTCCCAGATGCTGCGAAAGTCCGTCTGTGGCTGATCTTCGTCTACCTGATGCTGCAGCTGCAGTAAACAAGAGGCCCAGCTGTTATTATGGTAGCTGACTACTGCTTGTGCCTCACGGCCAGCAAATTGAACATATTTTCTTATTTACTTATATAACTTGTTACAGTAAACTTCCAGCAATGCCCCCAGAATATTACTAGTGAGCAAATCGCAATGCAAATATTTTAGCTGCAGTTGTTACCCCCGGATGGGAGAGCATAGCGGAGGGGGTACAACTTGATATCATAAGGTAGCAGTCACGCAACTGTAGTTGCTTCTTCAGACACTTTTTCACTAAGATGTACTTTTAGCCACAATACATGCATTACTGAACACAGACAAACAGACAGAATCTTGTACCACAAGTGCAACTGTTAGTATGGTTGGCTAAAAACTGTAGCTGCATAGAGATACAACAGCTGCTCAAAACTAAATGTCACACTAAATTGCTATATCATCCACAATTTGGCTATGAATTGTGAATTATGAATTGTGAAACCAGAAGTCACATTGGAAAATTTGGCAATCATTGTATATAACATTCCTGAGTCGATCCTTCAAATATAGTAACCATTCTGCTGTCTGTAATGGTTTGACTGCAATTTTCAATAGAGTTTCTTGACATGGATCCATTCATCAAATACAAGATACTATACCTTTGATAGTTCACAAGTTTGTTGTCCAAAGGTCTTTCCAAAGTTATATTTCAGTTGTGGACAGTAACCTTTGTATCTACGCATGACAGTTATCATAACTTATTCAATAATAAACAATGCATATACAATTTCCATACTGTAATCACTCAATAAAACAATTTCTAACAGTAAAAAGAAATGACTGAGTAATCAGCATGCAAAAGTTGTGGGACTGAACTGAACAGAACTGAACTGATTGTGTCAACAATATGAAGCAGTATCTATCTCATTTAATTCGGTAACAAATACTCATGAACGGTCAAGCTGACAATAGCTATTTGCAGTTTTCTCACACAGCATACCCAGGCAAGTGGCCTACTCCACGTTCTAGCGACCGACACCTGTCACATATATGCTCCATTGACTCCATGCTTCACAGACTCCAAATGCTTCTACAACAGACAGCAGCGACAGGGTTATCTAAACATGCTAATGAAACTGAATATTGTGGACTCAGCCAGTCAGCATTACTCATTCATTCAGCAACATTTCAAAGTCATTTTGTTACCAATGTCAAAAACATTCTACAAAACAACTAACCCTGATAACTGGTTGAAACAAACTGTGAATGACAGACATATTTAGGGTATATTTGTAGGCAAAGACTATATCCGCCATGAAAATTCACGGAAAATAAGTAAGCATTTTCGCCATCTGCCGTGAAAATCCACATCTACGAAAATTGCAACTGTATACTTTTTTTCTTTTTTCAGTTAATACTGTAAATTATTACTGTGTTATTTTATTGCTTATTCAGTATGATTTCATCGTTTACAACAGGCCGCCATAGCTAAGTTTGTACTAAAATTGATGTCGAGAGACGTGTCATCGCGCAACATTTACATTCACCAGGGGGCGACAATTTCACGTGCAATATAGTACAATTTTGTGCTTAATATTTAAATTACACTTTTCGCTTACACATATAAAGGTTAGGGATAAGGTTTAGGGTTAGGGTTAGGGTTAGGGTTAGTGTTAGGGTTAGCGATCGGGTTAGGTTTAGCATTTTCGATAGATTTATGTGACAATAATGCACACCATAAATTAGTGTACAATATATGTTATAAGTTCGACAGCGGTGCAAGTGCCTACAAAAAAAATTGCTAACGGCTGCCTGTGATGGTCTACTTAGACCTGAGGAGCTAGTTGGTGGACTGGTGATTAGGGCTGCTGTTATCGGGTAATTCATTACCCAGGTACCCGACTGGGTAGCTTAGCGGGTACCCGGGTACCCGTCGGGTAGTAAATAAGTCAGTGAGTATGACACTGTTGTACAGGGGGGGAGGTATAGGCCTATTCTAACTTTTTCCTTTAATCTTCAGCTACTGATGCAAATATCAAGCATAAAACTAAATGCTGCTAAAATGACTTCATTATTGCACAACTACTCAGTTAAACAAAAGAAATAAATTTTGCATAAGCTAAAACAGGAATGCGAAATAAACTGTGTGTAGACCTAATTAGGACCACGAGTCCTCGAATATTTAGAGATGGGACAGCACACCAATTGAAAATTCGAAACTTAAAAGTTACAACATCAAACAAAACAACAAAATTATTCAAAAATGTAAAACTAATGCTAGTAAAATAAATGGAGTATTTAATATTAATTAAAAATAAATTAAATTAAATAGTCTATGCAGGTACCCGGGTAGTAAAAAATTACCCCGTTAGTTTGTTACCCGGGTACCCGACGGGTACCCGCGGCAGCCCTACTGGCGATCCGTGAAGCTACAGCCGAGGTCGTCAGTCGCAGTTGTTGCCATAGCGAAAGCCCTTTCGCTATGGCGGGCAATCGTGTAGTTTAGTTTACTGGCTACAGTCCGTCTAGACGGAACATTCACGGCAAATAGCGAAAACGCTTGCTTATTTTCCGTGAATTTTCACGGCAGATAACACCTTGCATTTGTAGGCCCTACATAAATGATACTAACTGAAAATTAACTCATCACAGCACAGTGTGCATGAATTTATGTCTGCAATAACAAGCAGCAATATTCACCCAATTCATACAAATTACCACTTTTCCTTAAAAACGAACAGACAAATTAACAATGCTAAGCTGCTTACGTCGTTTCTCCAGTCGATAAAAGAGCGAAAGCAATCAACACGATGTATTGCATGTCATGGTTGCCAATGACAACGTCGAGCGCACTTGTTCCGGTTTGTGGTTCCATCGTAATAAATAAGTAAACGCGTATGACAGTTACGTAAGCAAGCAGGAAGCGGCGTTCGAAACTGACTTGTCAAGTTATCATACAATGAAAGTAAGTAACGACTAAATGTAAAAGAAACATTTTAAGCCAGAGTTGTTTCTGCATCCACCACACCCGTTTTAACAAAAGACAAGCTGGTTGCAGACATATGCCCATTTGCCCGCGTTATGCGGAATACCTATAGGCCTAATTCGTGACCGCATTTTATAACACAGAGTGTTAAAGAAAATTGCTTTTTGACGCGCTACAGCTATGTTGTAGTGTAGGGCGTCTATGGCACGGTTGTCGTCTGTCCGGGTGTAACGGATGTATCCTGGTTAACGAGTAAGTCCAAGGGGACATTTTACACGAATAATTAGCTGTGTGTCTCAAACCTAAGCGTGCAAAACTTCAGCGATCTACTACAAAGAGAACATTTTCAAAATTATGGTTAAATGGAGGGGGTAGAAAAAATGTGCGTTTTTCAATGGAAAACTGGCCATATCTCGGAAACGGTGAGTGATAGGGTCAATGTTACTATTAATCACTAATAGGAAGTGGCATAGGCGATTTCAGATGAAATGAAAATCATCTACCTTGGATTGACCTTGAAGGTCAGTACTGCGCAACAGCGATAGCTGGGCTTTCTTATTTAATTTTGAGGCGAAACCGCTATATAGCTCACGCGATTTCGCCTACAGCTAACCACTTCCCTGTAGTGTGGTATGTTGTCTGTCTGTCTGTCACACTCGTGCGTACTGTGTAGACCGTTTGACGGATTTACATGCAACTTTCCACGTACACTTGCGAAGTCTAATGGCCCACAAAATTGGCGCCCTTCCAATAAATAAAATTGTCAAAACTCTCCTATTGCTCGACCTACGTAAGCATGTATAGCCTACGTTCCACTATGTTTAGCCAGCAGGCGATTATTGGCCAACATGTTGCCGTATCTCACAAATGGTGCAAGACAGAACCAAGGCAATTTTCATGCGCGCTAATGTTAACTGTTGCTGCGACAATCAACGACTTTGGCTGAGAGGCCAACAGAAATTTTTAAAAAGTAGAGACACAATACTGTGAACGGCAGTGATGTAGCACATAGGACTTGCTATTAATTATTCGCAGTTTAAATGAGTTCATTTATTTATAAAAAGTTTTATATTCTTATCGGAACACCGTTTTCTCCACACGCAGATTGTGAATCAAACATAATCATTATCATGCCTTCCCTTCTCTTTTCGTCTTCCCCTCTCGTTCTCTCCTATATTCTCCCTATCTCTTCCATACCCTTTTCCTTTCCCACCCTCTTTTGCTTTAAAAGTACGACCTCTTATATCCAGCTAGAGGATCCAGGGACGCTTTGAGCTCCCTCCGCACGTCTGGCGCGACGCCACCGCCAAAACAGAATTTGGTGCATTTCAGCCTTAAAATGTGACATTTGATGGCAACAATTTTATTTTTCTGAGAATTTTCTGATATGCTTTTAGTTCAGTTTAAACAATAACGGCAAATCAGGACCAAAATGGGAGCCATTCATCGGCGGGTAATAAATGACCTTGCGTGGTGAGCGGGTGACGATGTTAAATTGCGTGTGTCACTCGCCCAATGCCTGTAGGCCGCATTACGGGTCATGCTAGCCAGTCTATCTGTCTGTCTGTACGAGCTCCTAAAGATTAAAGGTCAGGTTAAGGTTAAAGTGTTAAGGTTGCAGAGGTCGAGAAAGCTGACCCCATAATATGTCACCATAAAATCGACATATATTCCAGTTTACTCGCAGTAACGACAGTCCACAACTGCTGTAATCCGAACCTAACTGATTCTGAAACTTAACTAATTTCGAACAGTCCAAGTTAGAATAAAACAGAGATAAAATGTTTTTACATGAGCTTCCAACATGAAGATACCATTTCGAACATGAAACTACACAACTACTGAACATCGTGCTCTGGCACTGTACAACCAAACGCATCAACTCAATGTATCAGCATATGCAAAAGGCATACAAAACAATCAATAATGATAATATGAAAACGAAACAGTAACCAAATGAAAAATAATAAATAACAAAAGCAGCTTACATCACTTAACACTTTCTTCCAGTCCCATCGTGAAGCAGATCAACAGGCACCTCCATCAACAGAAAGATGCTACTTCTATTTCAAACAGTCAGCTGAACACCACACAGTTTAGCTAAAACAAAATTTCAAACTCAGCAAAAATGTGAATACTGCATGAAATAAAACATTTGCACTTTCTTGTACATCAATACACATCACTACTATGTCTTGAACAGTGCAAACACTATGCCGCACCGGTAGAAATGCCAAATTTCCACAAAGAATAGTCACAATAGTCACAAAATGACATAAATGAAAAACTGCTAAATGGCAACAGAAAACCACGTAAGATGCAAAAACAAAACAGCAAACACATTCTGTAACACAATGCAGAATGCTGATCAGTAGACTGCCAAAAAAGAAAAAACAAAACATCGTAGAACATCATAGACAGAAACGTAAACAATGACAAGACGATGACAAGTAGAGCTTAACCTAACGCATTCAGGCAAAATGAATAAAAACACTGAAAAAATGACTGAGATCTGAAAAAAAACAGCTGGATAGTCCAAGCAACGCTTTAGATGCATGCCGTACCATACCATGTGCTATCATAGTAATTGCAATCCTATGATTCCAAATCGCATGATCTCAGCCATTTTTGCTAAAACTGAATGCTAAGATTATAAAAAAATTGGTTAAAATAGTACTTTTCGACTTCTAATTATAAAAAAACAATTCTAGCCATCTAATGAAATATTTCATTCATGCAAGAGTCCTTGCTCTGCACTGTAAGTTGCATTCTGACGGTCAAAGACACTCTCTACAGTTTGAATATACCTATAGAAGTACCAGTAGAGGCCTGCTGTATCCTATAAATAAAATAAGTCTCATATAGTTACTATATGGATACTAAATAATGACCAATCCTTAAGCCTAATCCACTACACTAGACCTTGGGATTACAAATTTGTTAATCCCGGATCCTGGGATTGAGAAATCAATCCCTGGATTGCATTTTCTAAATCCCAGGATTGCAATCACTAATTATATGATACTGCAGCATCAGCAATTCACCATAAAACAAAACACTGCAAAATAATGCAAAACCAAAAATGCAAAAATACACATACAGAAAACTAATGTAAAAACTTCTAACCTCGTTTCATGTACAGAACCATGTGACAAACCACGAACTACAAATCACAGGTACGTAATACTAGCATCGTGACTGAAAATAAAGCTGTAATACTGAAGCGGAACACTCAGCGGAGTCAAAGTTGAAAGGGGGAGCTTTAGTGCAAACAACAAAAAATCTGAGGGGGGGGCAGTCTCTGGGGGCAGAGATGAAACATTAGTGCTGAGTTCTGTTGTGAGATAGCTAGAAGATGCAAAGACTGGATGTTGAAAAGTTTACTTTCAAATTACCTCAGAAAGTAAAAAGGACACAAAGTCTGCAACAAATGGGACGAGAATTTGAACATTCCGTGAAAATATCACAAAGATCAGCCCAGGCACACTTGGGTTATATGCCTGTGAAGTTCTAACACAATAATGGCTGAGCGACGAAACAGTTTTTTTTCGCAAAAAATCTTTCACGAACCAAACTTGTTTTCCAGGACTTTCCAGAGCCTGGAAAATCAACGAAAAAGTCTGAGACTTTCCAGAGGCATTGGAACCCTAATAGAATTGACACTGTATTAACTGCCAACATGCATCAATGAATCGGCGGTTGTATCATCATCTCCATGACGCTCTGAAGCAGTTTTCGCGTGCTTCACATCACCAACTGATGTATCCACACCATTCAGCTCCATCAACTCGTCCTGGACCTTGCTGGGGGCATCTAGTGCTGCTGATTCAACGGACCACAGTTGAATGGAACCGGATGCAAGGATACAGTATATGACAGCGCCGAACGTGTACACAGCCGCAGTCACGTAGAACACGCTCTGCCATGACTCTCGGCTTCGCTAGATACATCGCAATAAAACAGAGTGACTGAGAGGGACAGTAATTGTAGTTGTAATCGTAAACGATGATGTTAACGATGCTGTCATCATGGCACTGCGAGAGTTCACCCCATTCATATGATGAATGTAGCACAAGTGCCGGATGACAACAGACCTTTAGACTAAACCAATCAGCCTGAGGCTCAGATACATGTAAACTGGCTGACATAGTACTACATTTACCATTGTCATTTATTATTACCGGTACTAAACCCAAAAGCTTATGCTCGTTAAACCAGACTTCACTGGCTGGGTTCAACTTCATACCAAGATGGTTTACCTACCCAACCAAGTAGTAACCACCCAAAAGTGACCCGACCGAAAGTCGAACCCACAACCTCTAGATCCTAAGTCCAGTGTCCTAACCACAACGCCAGCAAAATTGCTACCTATAAGCTTATTCAATGTTAGTCACAATGTTACTGAACTTACATCTGCTGTCAATACGGAAGTGACATAAGGTGCAACAAAGCCAGATGAAGCTCCGATGGCGTTGGAGAGACCCATGAGCGTGCCGGCGTACTGTGGAGCAATGTCCATGTGATTGACCAGGTAGCCAGAGAACACGCAACCACTGGTAGAAACAGCCACTGTCAGCAGAGTGACTGCCAGTGCCTTCTGGCTACAGTCCAGAAAACTCAACCCAATCAGCAGCACACTCGGCGCAAATGAACCTGAACAGCAAGTAACAACAAATGTTCAATGTTTGATTTCAATAACAGATCAAGACCCAAATGACCCTATTAAACATCAAGTAACAGCAATTGCTCATTTCATTTCAATAATAAGAACTCAATTTTATACATAAATCATCATCAACCTAATCAGCATTACGCTCGACCGGTCAGCCCAAATGACCCTAAACAGCAATCAATTAACAGCAGTGGCACAAAATCAATAAAACTACCATAACGTATAAATAAATAACAATGCTGTCTAACTACAAAAAAAAACAGATGGAAGAAACTATGAATCTAAAAAGAGTAAATAATAAAAAATAAGCAAGAGAAATGCTGTGAAATCATCTGTGCAAACAATGGGGCAGCAAGGCTCAAAGGGGCCCTGGTTCAACAGTAAGTTAGAAACCTTAGGCTATAGACTTAAAAACCAGAAAGGCTGTAAAAGGGGTAGGGTTCTGAGGAAGACCCTCACGAGTAGTTACCAGCCTGGAGAGCGCCGTAAGCTCCCCGTGGTTTCTGGGCAAAACTTTGCCCCGGCTTACTGAGAGTTTTGATGCTTTATACACTATCAGATGACCTTATTTTTTTGTGATGTCCCACTCAGGCCCTCAAGAGCTCGGGGCCCTGATCGATTGAACCACCTGAACCCCAGATTTCTATGCCAAGGTGAGCAAAGCTAAATACCGAGAGAGTGAAAGAGTTTCCTGACAGCAGCCGTGGACATAACACCGGATGACCGGAGTTTATCAGCAACCATTGGACACAGATTCATCATTGCCCAGAGCCCAATGAAAGGCAGTGCTGAGTACAGACCATTCTGAAACCAACCAAACAATCAAGCCTTCAGTATTTTATCTCAATTCCTGTAACAGTGGTGGCTTAGCCTTGCAGTAACATTGTTGGTTTCATCAATGAAGTTACTCGACTTGAGCCGGGTAAGTACTGAGATGGATGAACTTTCACACGTATACCTGCATAGGTAGGCAAAATGAGTATTGGTGATGGTTACGGCCATCCGCAAGCAAAAAATGCACATTCTCCATAACAGTAGGCACTGTTACCGGGACTGCTGGCATACTGACCCAGTCGGTTAATGGCGCTGGCTGTTAACAGAGCCAGCCATCAGGTCGAATTGTGCTGTATACATGTTAGCTTAATTCGGTTTAACCCTTGCTGGCTAAAAGCACCGAAAAAAAGATGAGCTCCCACACTATGGACCTAGTTGTCTGTGCAAAATCTTCTTCTTCAATTCCTGTGAATAACAAGCAGAAACATAGGCATGCCATGTAGCAACATGTATGCAGCCATCTGTCTAGTAGACGCCCATTTTAGTGCTCTCAGTGTGTAGTGAGCACTTATATTGACAGGTGATCTGCTGCATAAACAAACATTTCCACAAAATAAAGGTTATTGACGTCTAATGACCTTAACTTTTAGACTTTATGAGCTAACAATTGGCATTCCGATTACTCCTACTGTGAAAAAGAATCACATCAATTTTGGTTTCGAGTCAGCAGCCTATTCTACAGCTCTTGGGGCTTCACAAGATCATATTGATCATACCATGAGAACATTGCTTACCGACTGAATGTCAAAGAACAGAACTTCCTTGTAGAAGGTTGGAATGCTGGTGAGATAAGTGTACAGCGCCCAGTCAGTGCAGAAGTTTGCAATGACAATTGCCCAGACAGGACCAGACGTTAAAATCTTCACCCAAGGCATCTCACATAGCTGTCAATCAATGTACCATACAAATGTCAGACTTCTAGCTCTCCCACATAACCGTCTGTTTCTGGGCTTCTAATGTTTTACATAACAGTACTTCCATTTCAATTTCTCTCACTTTATTTCCATTTAAAACATTTTCAGTTCATTTTAGTTTAAGTGCCAGATCAAACTGGTAGCTTGCCTGTCAGTGCAAATCTTGTATTGTATTATTATTACCATTATCAAAGTACATCGTAATAGCATGATCCACTCTACGTTAAAATAAAGATTCCTTTTTTGAACTGAAAGAATTAGGAAAATATGTAGGAAAGCACTAACCTTGTTTTACAAAAAAGTTGCGTAACAATAACAAAATTTTTACAGAAAAACGCACTGGTGACACTTAGTTTAGATGTCATATGCGGCATCATATATTTGGAAGTTTTACCAAAACATTTTTGCTAAAAAGTTTTAATACTGGTGTGCTTACGTCACATGGTCTGTATAAGCACATCTGATAAGTTAAACCAGTTTACAGAGATAAAAAAAACTTCTTTGGAAACATGAGAGCCATCTAAAATTTCCAAAAATAACTTGTTAAGAATTCCTAAATCATCTGGCATAGATCGAAAATGTGGCCACAGATGACTAACACAGTCAACAGTATGCACGATTTACCGTAGGTGCCTCTTCAGAGATCTGTCCTTTCAAACTGTTGACGATAAAATTTCTTTCAGCGAGTGATATATGCTTATTCGTTGAGGGCGTGTTGCTTGTAAACAGGATCCAGAATACCAATGTGACTACTGATGAAGCTCCTGTGAAAGCAAACCAGTAAAAATGTCACATAGTGACATCATATCGACAGCTTTAACTACAAGCTAAACTATCACAAATTACTCCATGTACAGTGCACTCAAGCATTAAAGGGTTTTTGTTTTACAAAAATGGGCTACAGAAATTTATGTTTGACAATTGACAACTGCAGTAACAATAACACAGCTAACGGATCAAAACAAAATAACTTATTTATTAATCATCTTTATAAATCACAAACAGCTCCAACAGCTGGAAGCAACACAATTTAGTACTGTACATGCAAAGATATTTTTTAATTGAGTTATAACAATGCAACTATGCAAACGACTGTCAAGTATAATATCGACATGAGGAAAATTAACAGGCCTTTGCAAAGGCAAACAAGTAATTCGAGCTAATGCTCACGAGACGCACGAAAGCCTATAGCAGTTCCGGTTCAGTAGTTTAGCTGAAAATTAAGGTGTTCGCGCTAAGTTAATATACAAATACCAAATTCTCTATCTGGATCGCATAACGATAGTTGCGTGGCGCCACCGTGTGAATGATATAGACTTGTGTCGCAGCCCGAAATCACCAAAAAAATCCATAAAACCTTCGATTTTGGCGTTCAAGGTCATTCAAGGTCACTGAATTCAGCGCCAATCAAGAGAAAGTGTACGACTTCTTATTAGTGATTAATAGTAACCTAGGCCCTATCTCGCACTGTTACTGAGACACAGCGACTTATTGGCCAAAAATCGCAAATTTTGCCCACCCCCTCTCATTTAGCACCCTCATTCGGGGTGACTCCCTTTGAATTTATGGAAAAGCTTTACGGTTCCTAAAACTAGAGTCCTCCAGGCAGCTGCAGGTGAAAATTTGGTGATCGTAGCTTGCACCGTTTTTGACTGATCCACCCGTGTGACGGACAGACGAACAGACAGATAGAAGTGCAATGGCTAAGACGTGCTGAAAGCAGTGCTCGAAAGCGTAAAAACATGACAAGATTCTGCAGACATTGCTGCTGCAACCACCATTAAGTGCTGCTACTTCTGATTTTTGTTTAACCAGACAATATGTCCTGAGTTACCAGTACTCCAAGTTAGTAAACTTAGAAATAACTGGAAAACTTCAGAAAACTTTTACAGGCCGACTGCCCTTCCTGTAAGCAAAGCCAAACAACAGTGTCACCACACTGAATATATCACTGAACATCAATAAATATTCTAACTAAAATTTCTTTCAAATGGCATCAACAGTGCAGCAATACCTATTACGTAGAAGATCGAAGCCCAGCCTTCATCAAAGCCATACTTGCACAGAAAGCCACACAGCGGCAGTGCAACAACACTGCCCATCATAGAACCTGAGACAGATAACAATGTTTCTAATCCAATATTTCATATCCACTGATACTGATACTGGCTAACAATTTCATGTAAACATAATGGCGGCTTGGCTTAGTTGGTAATGTCGATGGTTGCATCCACAAAGTTAATCAACGCTGGGCCAGTTAGTACTTGGACTGGTGACCGCTGGCAGATGGGTAAATCATACTGGTAGGCCTATGTAATCAGCCACCCAGGTCAACTCAGCCTGGCCATCCTTCTGTGGGTAGGTGCTGGGACATAAACAGGCACATCATGCAGTGCATCAGCCTCGTATCCAGACTCGCAGTGTAAACTAGTGTCTGGCCGAGAGCTAAGAAAACTGAAAACAGAGCTGCCTTACAGGACTTATGGTTTGGGAAGGACTGTCTGTAGCAAAATGGCTAAACAACAATAAACATATTAAACATATACATCACACTTAACAGCAGAATGCATGTGTGGGAATTGGACACAGACAGAAACAACCAGTATACTTCAAAATAAATGAAATTGTGATTTGCGTTAGCTAGCCTATCTTTCCAAAGCCACTACAGGTTAGAGTGGGTCCATAAAAACAGGTAAAAATTGCAGAGTTTATACAGGTTTTTCTTAGAAAATATCTGAAAATCTTTACGTGTATAAAGAGCATAAAAATATTACACACTTCTCAGTATCATATCATGGATATCAATAAATGCAAACCTGCATAAGTGATGCCAGACAGCTTTGATCTTTCCATTGGCGGAGTCCACTGTCCAAGCATAGCGTGCATCGCAGGAAACATGGCCCCCTGACACGAAATGCAATAGCATTCCTGCTGTTTGTTTTCACGCAAAAAAAGATCAACAAATGTGACAAAAATGTTGTAAAATGTACACAACAGAAGTTTGGATAATTTAACTTCAAAATGGATATAAATTAAAACAGACAGTATAATAATGTGAAAACAAATGGTTTCCATAATCGGATAACCACAAAGCTTCCTGGTTCCAAATAACCATTATCCAATATCAAATAATGGCTAGTGCACAAATGCATTGGCCTTCCTGGAAGCTAACCTAACTAACTTTGGGTTAACTGAAAATTATACAGGGTAAGACATAAAAAATGTGGCACTTTACTTTTGTCCATATATTCGCCAATTAATGACCGATTTTCAAAATTTTTTCACTGACACACTCTGTGGAGAATTTGCAATAATGTGATTATTATATATCCCACCACAACGTGAATGCGTCTCCACACTACCTTGTGAAATATGAATAAAATATGCATGTATAATGATAATAAAAAACAAACATTTTGGTAAAATTGAAAAAACTTCAGATCAACATTGCGGTGAATGATCTGTATAAGACTAGACTCAGCGGGTCTAACACAGCCTAGTGTCATATGGATCATTCACCGCAATGTTGGTCTGAAGTATTTTTTCTCATTCACTTAAATATTTGTTATTATGGTTATGAAACATTTATGTTTCACAAGGTAGTGTAAAAATGCATTTATGGTGTGGTAGGATATATAATAATCACATTATTGCAAATTGTCTGCAGAGTGTGTCAGTAAAAAATTTTTTAAATTGGTCAATGATTGGTAAAGATATGAATAAAAGTAAAGTGCCACGATTTTTATGGCCTACGATGTATACATAAGAGGGTCATCCCAAAAGTTTTTGGCCTCGACATATTAGACAACAATATTTTCCACAGTCTATATATCAGTGAAACGTACATCCTTTACAAACTCTAATGAGTTGGTTGCGGATATGATGTCATTGTAATTTATGATGTCACAGAACATTAATTAAATAGAACGATTTCCAGCGTCAACGAAAAAGGCTCGAGTCATTCATCATCATGGATAGCGTACACCGTCATTATCAGATTTCAGATTTCAAAACAAAACAGATAACACTCAATGGGGGTAAGGTTGTTGCTGTATGCAGAGTGGACTTGGTGTAGAAAGTCATAGTCATAAACAGCTAGCTAGGTAACTGTAGACTTTGTGTAGACCTCGTATAAACTGCAGTGCTGAAATTGGGGAAATTGTGCAGGGCTTGCTCCCGGGCCTCTCCCAGCCCCCCTGCCCATCAGGGGCCCATGCAACTAGTCACAAATTCTGATTGGCCTTTCATTAATACAACTGGTATAATTAACAGTTAAATTTTTAATAAAATTTTTCTAATACCATCAGATATTGCCATTGCATCGTATTTTGGCTAAAGTGCTTTGATTTGCAGCTACCACAGATTAGGCTGTAGTATATTCACAGACCCAAATGA
>Ga0209367_1002945_pt1 | contig 22829 bp, 11 predicted proteins | sample WorMetLIZISLAND2_FD_187412 | JGI IMG/M metagenome (GOLD analysis project Ga0209367, IMG submission 187412) | Marine gutless worms symbiont microbial communities from Max Planck institute for Marine Microbiology, Germany - Olavius geniculatus... ... | reverse complement strand
GCCAAATCGGTAACCATTCGGCAAGTAGGCCTAATACGACAAATAACATCAAATGAAGAAGGCTTTAGACTATGTTAGTGATTACCAACTAAAGTCAGCTTGTAAGGACGCCATATGCATAGCCCCGTCTAAGGTTATTCAAATGATTTTTGCTGTTTTAGAGGACTGATATCATCACATCGTCCTTACACACAGTTGTAAACTGGTAAGTTTTTTTACATATATTGCTAATAATGTCGTTTATATATAAAGGAGTAGGCCTATAGAAAAATAATAATACGACTTAAGATATGACACAGAATCAGACTTTGCTGTTTTTCGCTTTGGTTCAGGCTAATGAAAACTAACAGTCGCCAGAAAATTTGAAATGTGTCATAAGAACTTTAACTTTAAGTAGGAAGGGCGAAATTATTATGGGGAGAGAATTTTTCACTGAAAAGAATGCTCGACTTCGATTACAAGTAACTCTTTCGAGAGGGGAGACATTTTAATGGGGGAAAATGATTTTTAATGGGGTAGGCGAATTTTTCATAGGGGAGGCGAATTATTAACTCGTGTCAATTCGTGTCAAAAGTCTCCCCCGGCGAGATTTTACCGGTAAAAATCCGCCGGGGGCGAATTTGTACCGGTAAAAGGTCACCGAGGGTGACTTTTCAGGGGGGCGATACAGTAATAGAACATCGGTGATAAAACAATAAGAAGGAGACATATCGAATCCGTGATTATCTCTCCCCGGGCAGATTTTTCATGGGGATACATTTTAATGTGACACCGGTGACCGATTACGTGTCACATTAGCAAATAAACGCTGATGATCACAAACGACGCAGCTTTCTTGCTCCCCGCAGCTTTCTGCACCGTCTGCGGTCTATAGCTGCGATTATCTGTGGGTATACGGCTGTGACATTATTGGATTGCCTACTGTCATTTTATGGCGCCACAGATCGTTTGCGTCATTAGCCAGCAGAAAGCCAATTCCAAGCGCCCAGAAAGCACCCCGTACAGCAACAGTTTCAATTTTGTAACTTTCTGTAGCAACGCTTGACTTATCCGTGACTGACAGGTGAGTGGTCGATGTTCAGCAAGCGCTATCATAACAGACTTGCCAGTGGCATAACCTCGACGTCGTTATCGTACAGCTATGTCGTGTTTTCCTCAATACTTTTCTTTTTATGAGGTTTCGTTTTTTTTAATTTTGCGCTGCACCTGTCTATCCGTCTGTGCCGTTCTCAGACTCGAAAAAAGGCGTAAAAGAATCCAAATAGGTGCTGCTGTTCTACAAAGATGCGTGGAGTAATTTCAAAAGTCAAAGATCAAAGTGGATGTCAAAGCTTCAAATAGGTAACGTATACGAATTAGACTTGTAAGCGACTCACCAACCGTTTTCGCACTCGTTCGTAGGTAAATCGCGCTAGCTTATCTCGCTCAGCGAGACAAGCGAAAAATTGTTAAGTTCCGTCGGAAAATTCATATATGGTTGCTTAAAATTTTGCAAAATACGACAATGGATTACTATTTTGTTTCACCTTGTGGATTAAGTAGTTTTTTATTTCATATTTTATTGCAGGAGATGTGATCTCCATTAAATCACGTCGAAGTCGATACCATAGTTGGCGTAGTTCACATTTGAATGTGTGATACCCAAGGTGAAAGTGATGGAAGTCTCCTTAAACTTAGGGGTCGATACTTAAACTGCCAAATCTTTGTTTAATGCCAAAAATTGCATAACTTAGGCAGGCCTACGCATGTTGTTTTCGGCGCAATTTACTTTTGATATGTGCGCCGGAACCTATTAATCTAAAGACGCAAAAAATCACCAAGGGTCGACTGTTCCATGCACGGGTTACGGTTGACCACGAGATTAACTCGGAACTCGGAGAATTATCCGGGTTAGCACGTGGCGCTTTGTTTCACGTCAAAATTTGGTGTGGAACAATGTGCGCAAGGTTAACCCGAGAGGTTAAGTTAATTTCTGGTTAGCAAACCCGTGAGCTAGGCATGGAACAATCGATCTCAAACCCTCTATTTTTGCGTTTCAAGGTCGTTCAAAGTCATTGATTTTTGTGTAAATATAACCAATTGTTATTGGTTACAGTGCGCTAGCACCCTTCAAATTAGACCTAGGCCTCCTAATCAGCCGTTTTAGGCCCGTAGCACCGTATAGCTTGCAAGGAGCAGTAAATGATCAAAACTGCAGAAACAAAAACGAGTGCTTTAAGGTCACGGTTACAAAACGTTTAACCATGTACAGTGTGCATCTAACCAGACACTTTAGGGCACTAAACATGGCAGTGAACTTAATGCTGGTGATATGGCGAGTCTTAAGAGCGTCTGCAGCGAAATGACAGCCATTGCCTAGCCTGAATAATGCAAATAGCTTTTAGCTTACGTAACCAGAACAGTTTTCGAATGATACAGGTAGTTTCCAACCAGGACGCTGAACTCTACTTTTGATGCTTAGGCTTATCAACCGGACACTAAGAAGCATTTGTACTTAGCCATAATGGCTACGTTCTGTGCTACGCTATATGGGTTTGCCTGACTAACCGTGTAGATGCAAAGTATTCCTGCTCTGTACATAGCAACTAGTGTGTCTCAATGGACTATTATAGTATGATAGATCTATGTCATTAATTTAGGGCCCACAGTTTTTTTCACGGGCCGCGGAATTTCGAGCCGAGCGGCGGAATTTGCCCTTTTCTGCGGAATTTTGATATTGCCGCGGAATTTCGCGAGATTTTACAGAAGTTGAAAAATGACCGATGATTAGTACGATCGTCGGCTTTAAACTAACTATATCACGGAGACAAATCAAACTGAACTGCCTAAAACTGCGTCCCTACTAATAATTACCATCGTATACGGCACAATCGTAAATTAACACAATGCGACTAATTGACAAATTGCACTTTTGAAAAGAAGAAAAAGATCGATAATTTCCTTTGTATGTTGGTAGCATAACTGAGCGCCATGCCAGCATCCAAAACAGAAGTTTTTTTAAACAGAATAAAATTTAGTTTACGCACAAACGGAATTTGGACAATTTTGCCGCGGTGAGCAGCGGAATTTTGCGAACTGACCCGCGGAATTTGGCAAAATTTACCCCTGAAAACTGTGGACCCTAGTCATTATCAAAATGCATCCAGGTTGCAAATATTGATCTAAGATAGGCCTATAAAATATAAGATATCTATTGTAATGCAATCGTGGACGCCGTTACTATTAAAATGCAGAGTCGCAATTAGGCCTAACAAATTATGTGCTTTGGTCGGTTACAGCCGGCGAAAACGTAGGGTCGGAAAGCGCAATTTATTTAATTGTTTTTGTATTATAACAATTTGAATAATATTACACTCAAAACACTAATACGCTAAATAGTACCCATGCATAAGAACTCAGATAAAGATACTACATTATTACACACTATAAATGTAATTATTTTTTCAGATAAATGGTCGTGGCAACTCCATCCAACTTTTTTTTGTATTTGCCAGGTGACAACATAGGACTGGCAGTTTGGCTGCAATTTGAAATTGCATATTTTGGCGGCGGGTTGACCCCAAAATCCGCTCTTTTGTGGGCCAGGAACCCTCATCTAACATAATGTGTCATTGGAGCACACACATTATAACTGCCAGATGGCGTCTAAATCCGTTTAGAACGGTTTAAGCAACGGGTGGGCACAAATGTAAAAGACAGGCGACAAACAGACGACAGACAAACAGACCACTTTACGAAAAAGATGTGTAGGAATAGGCGGAATCGCCTGCACTGCAAGAGCGAATGGGCGTAAAAAATATCGTATCGCAGTTGTTTTGCAGTTGTCCATTCCATTCCATTCCATTTATTTGAAAATCAGTCCACGTACTCACGGATAGACTCATAAATGTTGCAGCAATAATAAAATTGTCGACGATGCGCCAGCGGCGGAAGTAGGCTAATAGGGTGTTCACACGATCCAGCAAACGTCCAGCATTACGGTTGCTGGAAGTTTGCTGGACGTTTGCTGGATCGTGTAAATACCCCCATAAGATCCGCTCAAACTGACTGCTCGCGGTGAAAGGTGAAACATTGCAACACGCAGGTGGCATATGCTATTCGCTACTTTGCTGTACAGTATGGTATACAGGTAATAAATCGAAGGATATTTTTACAACACCAAGATCCGTTGCCGTATCTCCCTTCAGAAAACTCGTTGCCTTTAAATGAAAAAAAACATTCGTACCGCTGTTGCTAAAATTAGGCCTACCATTTGATATCATGTCATAATCTTGCAATGTACAGATATGGCAGGCGATAGATCTACTGCTAGTCAGTTCCACTACTAGGTTAATGGATTTCGGCGCGCAGCAGCTTAGCTTTGTACACAGATATGTTTCAACCTTTAAAATAACGTGACGTAAGAAAGCTACAGCAAGTCTGGTGCAGTAAGTTAAAATTAGACAAACTTACTACGAGGTAACGTGCACAGCTGAAAACTGACGAGTCATACCTTTCGAAAACAAAGTGATGTTTAGTAAGCTTACTTGCTTAATATTTCTATATACGTCCGCGCATGACACGCGTTCAATCAACTGCTTAAATACTTACTTACTTAATGAGAAGGATAGCAAGGCGCATGTCAATATCAGCTGCCTTCTAATGGCTATATGCAAAATTATGCAGACATAATGTACGTGGAGGACAATTTAGACGCACAGTAAAAACTCCGACACATCAAAAGACGCGAGCGGATTCCTAATTTCCAATGCATAGAAAACGCGTACACGTGGTAAAGTGCATAATAAACAACACAATAAAAAGCTAAAAGCGAAATATTTTTGTGTGTCTGACGGAACCCACGCTCCATGTAAGCCTACACCGTAAGCCGAAAAACATGCAACCAAACTTTTGGTCCATTATTTTCGCCAACAACACTGTTGACCGATTTTCAAAATTCTTACAAGTAATGTAAAGTGCAATATAGACAAAACGTAGATTAAGAACTTATATTAGTCTAAAAGTACAACTCACGGAAGGTAATAATTTTTTTGGAGAAAAATTCAAAAGGAAAGGACTAAACAGTACTGAAAAATATTCCGCAAACCGGAAGCGCCGACCAAAGACACGACACGGACATGCGTTCGATGAGAACGTGCATGATATAACAGGTGCTCAGCCAGAAAGACCAGACCACGTTTACATTTTACAAAAGTGCGTATAGCAACGCAGTTAAAGTGTGGTGAAATAATTACCTCCGCCAAGGAGGTTATGTTTTTGCCGGTTTTTGTTTGTCTGTCTGTTTGTCTGTTAGCAGGATAACTCAAAAAGTTATGACGGATCTTTCTGAAATTTTGAGGGTATGTCGGGCATGGCATAAACTACCAGTGATTCAATTTTAGGTGTGATCCGGAATCTGGATTCTGGATCACTTTGAAATTTTCGTTACCATTCCGTTAAAAGGGGCATAAGGGAACCGCTGGCAAAACAAAGATGGTGACGCCACCTGGCGAATAGCTTTGCCTTGGCGGAGGTACCTGCGGGCTACGACTGTTTTTCTAGTTAGTAGCTTATTTCAGATAATCCAAAGAATGTGTCAGTAAAAAAGTGAAAATCGATTAACGTTTGGCGAAGACAGGGACAAAGGTTTGGCCGGTGGCATGTTTTTTCGACTCGGGGTGTATTTACGATCGTTTATAGGCTACACGCAAGTATACGTTGCAATTTTCCGCTACGTACACGTCGCAAAAGATCGTTATTTGATTTCGCTGCACCATGGATTCGAACATATCCTCGACTCCATTCCGCGTGCGTCACTAAGCAGACGAGACCTTTGACTTTGTCGATCCCTGGAGACAGCCGTCTGTAATGACATAGCGCTGTTACTGAAGCTGATAAAGTTTCGCGAGCAAGACAGTTTATTTGCATACGAAAAAAAGCGACATTGCCAACCCAGTGATATTAATAATGAGGTAGAAATGAGGCAATTAATTAATGAGTTTTAGCTGTAATTAGGTCCTAGGATTCCTCGATTAGTATTAGCTTTTACTGCAGCAATACTACAATTTAACATAAAAATCGTAGCAAATAAACATTGTTGGATTTCACGATTACGATGTCAACAAGAAGCTCAGCTATCTCCAGGAAAAGCTGACCATATCGCCTATGTTTGAAGCCCAGCATCCGAATTCCAGTCAGGGAGAGAAAGCAATTTGTCAGAGGTGAGACAGTTCCATGCACGATATCTTAACTAAACGCTGTCTCAAAAGCTACAATGAACTCAGTATAATAGACATCGCACGTGGTTATCTCGCCAAGTGATATATGCAGCTACAAAGTAAATAAACAAGGACGCAGGTTTTACAAATATTTCTCGCAATAAAACGCCTTGCTCGGAAAAGACGCTACAACCTACACAGTTCCCGTTACAGTACTATCTTTCAAGGTCATTCATGGCGAATAATTTTCACTTAATTTGAAAGTTAATATGCGACTTCCTATAAGTGATCAATAGCAACTTAGGCTTTATCTCGCAACGTTGAGCCGCAATAGCGCGTAAGGTTCTTCAAGGTCATCCAAGGTCAATGATTTCCATTTAATCTAACACGGCGTATGCCACTTCCTATTAATGATTAATGGTAATCTAGACCGTATATCTCACTGTTTCCGAGATATGGCCACTTATAGCTCTGAACATTCCATTCAAAATTGCGACCAAACCGCTGCAGATGAACACATAGTTACTATTGACAGCTTATAGGAAGTTGTTTCCGCCCTATCCGATGGTACCTTAGCAGACCCCCACGACTTACCGTTTAGCCACAATACCGCACGATTGGCATTGCATAGTGCGTTATGACCCTTCAAGGTCATCCAAGGTCAATGATTTTTTTTATCTAATCTGACACGGCGTATGCGATTTCCTATTAGTGATTAATAGTAACCGAGGCCGTATCTTTCACCGTTTCCGAGATATGGCCAGTTTTCCATTGGAAAACGCGCGTAACGACCTTCAAGGTCACCTAAGGTCAGTGATTTATAAGTCATTTGAAAGTCAGTATGCGACTTCTTATTAGTTATCAATAGCCTAGATCTCTCTTGCACCGCTAAGGCACACTACATTCGTGACAGACGGATTGGCGGACAGACAGACGGTCAGACGAACGACAACTCATGCCAATAGCCCGACCTTTACTAAAAACGGTCGGCTAAAAACCGACCGACAGCTAGCATGAAACTAAATGTTTGGAGCTGGCAGCTTTGAAGACACACGGTAGGGAGTAGGTTAGTGAAAATTTGTCGTGTCAGACGGCGGTTAATGGACGTCGGCGGTCGGCAGTCTATACAACCTAACTACGAGGTCAAAAACACTACCACAAAGCATAAATAGCAGTCCGAGTCATTTCTGGTTTGGTCGGAGTAGATTTGAAAAGATTTGCCTCTAGCTACACGCCCACATGGCGTGTCTGATGGTGATGATGATCTGCTGGCCTAGAGGTGTATTTTTTCTCCGCTTCTCCACCCACGGTCCAGTTTGTTTGTCCCTATACGAGGATATATGCCGTCACGTAATAAAATATTGCCACTTCGACCCAAGTGTGCAATATTTCCTCGCTAATGTGCTGTCGTCTTTTCCACTCTCAATCCGTCAAAGTTACAACTGCGTGTCCAGAAAAAAGTATCTTTTGACTTCTGACAATACATTAGCCAATTTTCAACAAATTTTCAACCAATAATTTGGGGACGAAATTATCATTAAAGATCCCACCACACCCAAAACGCGTCGCTACACTACCTTGCGAAATAGTGATGCTGTAAAGTGGCCTGTTTTGTGTGTGCTGAGTCATAGTCTTGCTGGGATATATGGACTACCAAAAAGTTTTGTGTATGCCGCACAGCAACTGTAGGAAAAAAATTAAGTTAACTTTGGTCGATTTGAACTGCATGATCGACGGTGTGGCGTAATTTTAGTTCGCCGTCTGCTACCATTACGGACTGACTGAACGTCATTCTTGCACGAAAAAAAGTTTTTCCTCCAACATACTATTTTTGTCTGCAATATATGCCGTTGGCCAATTTTTAGAGTAGTTATTGTGAACATTCTGTCACTAAACCAAATAAACATAGCATCAATCAGCAACGGTTTTGAGCAGCTAAGTCTTAAATAACGGTTTGCTTCAGTCAGGCGACTTGAAACATTTCAAACCACGATCGGTATGAAAAAATGATTGAATGACGCCAGTGTGTGCTACTTAGTTTACAGTATGATGAATTTGTGTCTGGCTTGTCTACCATTATTGCAATAATCCTTAGCTTATGCGCGCTTAATTCGCCGTTGCTGTGCTTTAGTTCGTACAATTTTTGAAAATTTATATTTTACAAGATAGTGTATATACAGCCTCAGAGATATTTGACTTTTAGAAATTATTTTGCTTTTCTTTGGCACTTTTGCTTGGTGAAAATCTTTTGATTTTGACTTTAACTTTGACATCCTAGAATCATTTGACTTTGACTTTGACTTTTTCCTTTTGAATCTGGCTTAGCAACACTTATCGATATGCATTTTAATTTGAGTGTAAGTTTTTTTAGCAGCCAAGTTTATATTATATAATTGTAGTTAACTGAAATGTTAGTTTTATTTTTGTGTACCTTTCAAGAATTTTAATTTTTAAGTGACAAACATTTAGTTTATTAAGTCACTTACTTTTAATACAATTAAACTACGTAAAATTTTGCACGCGACATTTCACACTACTGTTCACGATCACTGATCAAATCAATTTAGACTAAAGTCAAGTAGATCAACATCAACATCATGACTAATACGTCATTATTTAACTAAACCTTGCTCGTGGAAGAGATTGTTATCAATCAGTTTTCATACAATTTATCTGTGTAAAAATTTTAATGTTATGCAATTTTGACACTTTAAAGAAGTCAACAAGTCAATCAACACTAAGTGATAGTGCATATGTGCAAAACTGATTGCATTTTTGAATAAATTTATTGGTTTAGGCTTAACCCATTTTTGCCCACAGTACCAAAAATGGAACACTCATTTTGATGGTAAATCACAAAATAATTTGAGCAAAAATGGGTTAAGCTGCGTTTCAGTTGCTTTAAAGTCTGACATGCTAGAAAAGTCAAAGTCAAAGGCAAATGCGCTAAAATTCATTTGACTTTGGCTTTTTATTATCAAAATCATTTGACTTTTACTTTGACTTTGACTTAAGTCAAATATCACTGACAGCTATACAGCCCATAAACTCGCACCGCAGCCAGCGTTTGAGTTACATAGCGCTTTATTTGTTGAATCATTATGATCAGATTTAACCGCGTTTCGAAGATGGTGTAACCTACAGAAAGAAAAAGCAGCATAATCGTAAGTGAATTTGAAATGATGTCAGCGCAGTGAAGTATCAAAGAAAGGGCTTGGGTCTGATGTCCTGCAGCCGTAGAAACCTCAGCCCTTCAAACAAGTTAGGTAGACACTTCTTCTCTTTCCAACCGGCCTTTCGTGAACGTAAAAATCCCGCCACGTCACTGTACCATCAATGAGTCGCATTACATCGTGACATCTATCTAGTAGCCTATGAAGCAGTTACAAAGTCGATATCGGAAGTTTTCTGACGGATGACATCCGTTCTTAATCAACTGATGCGGCTGCAGTTGCTGCCGTTACTGCTGTTGCTGCTGCTGCTGCCGTGTGCTACAACCCGCGGATCGTTCATTGATCGCCTCATGTGGGTTGATGGGACGGACACATGGGGTCGGGTCAGACGCTTCAAGAATGATACGAGTCGCTGATTTTCGGTTATAGGGTGTTTACGCGATCGAGTAAACATCGAGCTGGCTCAAGCAGACCTATTGGAACCCTGCCCCTGGCTCAAATGCAGGCCTAGGCTTAGGCTCTTAGCCCACAGCTGATCACGTGCAATATAGGCCTTCCAATTACAACCCGCCCGCCCTCCTAGTTAGCATGCTAATTAACATAGAACGTCGAACTTGTTGCTCGATGTTTGCTCGATCGTGTAAACACCCTATTACTGAACGACATTCCCGCCTGTGTCCTAGCTACAGTTGGTATCTAAATCAGCTGCCGCACGTACTAGTCTGCGGCATCATTGCTTCCCGTTTGTTTGATGAGCGGGTCAATAATTGATCTGATAAAAACGCGACGTTGACGAATTAAATGCACTGAACTGTGATCGATCTCTGCCGTTGCTCTATGCGCCTCTGGTAGACCTAATAGCGATCGTAATGTTGTTTGTGTTGAGTCACATGCTCTAAGACGAAACTTGACAGCAATGACAGGTCTTCGGTTTCGACTATCTCAGAGACACAGCGACCGTATAATTTAAATTTAACTAGCTTAAAATATACAAGCTTACATGCTACAGAATGTGACCGTGCTAGGCGATCAGTAAACCCGTTATAACAAAATTTGCACATTACAAAAGAAGGCTAGCATAATGAGAAGTGAACAAGTGATGCATCACCTTCGTTGTTATCATCATTATCGTCGTCGTCGTCGTCTTTTGTTTGTTTGTTCGTTGATTAAAGCAGGAACGTGTACAACAATATAAAGAAAGTGAAGTCTAGGGAAATTTAAATGTTTAGAAGTTAATAATGCAATAATTAATAGATAGCTGAAAACTTAGTAATAACGTTCATACTGCATACAAGTTATGAAGTTACAGTCAGACAAAAATGACGCGACTGCGACTATATAGGCAATTGAAAGCGTACACGTCATGTCTAGACTACAATGTTTAATAGTACTGCGATGATATGGAATAATAACTTTTCTTAAGGAGTATAAATAATGGCGTGACAAACATGTTCAGTGAAGCGAAACCAAAACTAAAAATCGCAAATCGGTTTAACCTTTTTTTGCAGCTGAACCAACTTTTGTCCACTAGTTGACGGACTGGGTGGATCCTTGATCTTTGCACTACAGGGTGGGCCAAAAAAGTAAGCTATTGCACTTTGTCCATATCTTCGCTAAATATATTGATCAATTTTCATAATTTTTTTACCAGTGAACTCTGTAAAAAAATTTGCTACTCAGTGGCATGCACATCACACTTTTTATGTCGTTACACTACTTTGTAAAGTATAAAATATCCAAAAACGTACAATATCTACAAATGTACAAAAGGTCTAATGGTAAATTTTTTGGTTTATTTAACTTAAATGTTAAAATATGAGTTATAGTAAATATCAAAAACATTAAAGAACATATTAAACATTATTTTTTTTCAAATAATTTGAAAGATTTTACTGTGCACTAATTTTCAATATACATTAATGCTGGTTGATGGCTGCAAACTTGCTCAGTTAACTGCATGAACACACAGAACCATATATTTTAATTGTGCGGCCCTATATACAAGCTTTGCACTATTTCTTGAAACATAAAAACTTACTCCGTAGCTACACTTAAACCTATTTATTATAACGTATATTTAACATTTTACTGAATTGATTTAAAAATCTACCATTTGATCTTGTACGTTTTTGGATATTTATAACTTAATATGCGTGGTGTGCATGCCGCTGAGTAGCAAATTTCTTCCAGAGTCTACTGATGAAAAAATTGTGAAAATAGGTCAATATTTGCCAAAGATATGAAAAAAGTACAATAGCTTACTTTTTGGCCCATCCTGTAAATAGCGACGTCGCCCCATCTAAAATCTAGCTATCTATAGGACTTATAGGTTGTTTTTCCAATCACAAGCCTATTGTTTACTTCACCGAAAATTGCTCTCGCTTGATGGTGCGTGAGTGTTGTGTGCACAGTCAGCGAGCGTCAAGAATATCAACTTATCAAGTCGATCTTCGCTAAATGAAGTTACTGGATATGGCGTCGATAACAAACAAACACTTCCTCGGCATGAAATTTTTTAAAGCGACAAAAATGTAAGCATTTGTCTTGATTTCGTCGATCGCATTCATTGGCAGAACAACACTTATAGAAAACTTTGGAAATACTAATTTTGATTTTTAAACTACAGTGTACTGCAAAACAACTACGACGTACAGTGTAGTCTACGTATAGACATACTACATAGGCATAGGCTACATATTACGGCTACTGTCAGCAGAAAACATGTACACTATAGTCCTTAATGGGAAAGGAAATTTTAGCAATAGAACTGCTGTAGTCTCATATCAAGCTTAGTTCACTTGTCTACGGTACGAACCTACGAAGTGCGTGCATTGATGGATTACAAATTTACAAGACTGTTTACTTTAAGTTTTTATCCTAAGATGCTGAATATACTCAAGTAACCATATACCACATTAGATAACAAAAAGCCCAGCCCTATCTTGCACCGTTTAGCCAAAATGTCGCTTACCGATAATCAAAGTCATCTAAGGTCAATATGATTTTCATGTAATCTGAAAGAGCGTATGCTACTTCCTATCAATGATTAATAGTAACATTGGCCCTATGTCTCACCGTTTCCGAGATACGGCCACTTATAGCTTAAAACTTTCCATTGAAAACTGCGGCCAAACCGCTGCAGACGGAAACATAGTTTCTATAGACAGCCAATAGAAAGTTGCCAGCGACATCTAATGGTACCATCGCCGACCCTCGACGACTTATCGTTTAGCCACAAAACATCCGTTACAGACGACGACGACGAACGACGACAGACACAGACGACAACATTTATAGCTCGACCGTTACTTAAGTACGGTCGGCTAAAAATGTAATATTTTGTTTTTTTCCAATTTGTGCATACAGGAACAGACATTAAGCTTAAGTGAAGCGTGAAATCGAATGGTCGTTTGATGGCTATTTGAGCTCAGAACAGTAGGCCTACGGCGCACTTTCTGTCGAGTGTCTGCTGTAAGCTATAATGCCATGTCAGAATTTTGGAAACGGCGCAATTTTTCTGTTAACAATACTCAAAAATAAATAATATTTTACAAACTCAGTAGCTGATCATTTCACCAATTTATTAGAAATCAAGAGTGCGAAATTTAATTACGATTCGTTCAGATTTGACATTCAGCTATTGCACATTGTTTTTTTTGGGGGGAAGGTTAGTATTTTCCGGAGTCCGGACAAAGTGCACGTGTTGCTGTAATCAATTTAAGAATTGTGAGTAAAACGTTTATATCTAAGCTATCTGAAAAAAAAATGTGTGAGGATATTTTAAGACTTAAGTCTTGGCAAAACTTGACCTTACCCAATGGCCTAGATCAAAGCATCGAGTGTATTCTGGTTTTAAACAAGCCTTTTAAATGATGTTACGACGAATGGTTTGCAATGGTTGTTGCGCTATCGCAGTCGCACCATCATTGGTTATTGGTCACACTACAAGCCTACTTCCCAAGATTTTGGTTGCGGTATTGTGAAGTTTGTACCACTTCACCTAACAGTGTGATTACTTACCCTTACGATTTTCGCGAATGTCAACAAACATTTGGAAGTCGTACTTTTGTAAGAGCTGTATAATAAATCTAATGAATTATGTTGTCGATTGTACCATGCTTTTATAAAATTAATACGTGTGCACAACGTACACTGTAAAGAAATGTCGCTTTTGCCTTTCAGTCATGTCGAAATACGTAAATGCCGAATTGTCCTTTTTGTTGAAGTTCCGAATCTATGTCAGCGAACAGTACCCATCGCATATTGTGAATTGAATTGATAGCGTCGAGATGATAACTGTGGAAGAACTGATCGTCCAGAGCTTGTATCATCGTCTGGTGCTGATCAGAGTTCGTCGAACACGAGAACAGCCTGCAAACCGTCATGGCGAGGGCAGTGACGAGAACGCCAGCGCTTTGCAGATCGTCCGACCTCAGTCTTCTCTGACAAGTGACGCAGCAGCATCGTCAGAAGGACTTGGTAAACAGTTTCATATTGACTGTGATGCAACATATGGTCAGTGCTAGCGGTAGATCGGCGATCTCGCACTAAGTGAGCAGAAAATTACTAGCAGTAGATCGCCACTTCAACTCATTACATTTATCATGTTATGAGTGTAAGAATGCAGCCACATTTCTTCACTGCATTGTCAGTACTATGATTATAACTGAAATCAGGCACTTTTGTTATCAGTTACCATACATTAAACAAAATTCATTCAGAGACACGTGTTTTATAACAAAAACAACTTTGGCTTGAGCTGCACTTTGATATAAGCCGGATTTCAATACGTGACAGTGTCGCGGCATGGTTTATAGGCCTTCTATGTCTGCCACGAATATAAGTTCTACCCTCTACCCAATAATGTGTCTAACTGATCTACCTCTAGCAACTTTCTACTGCTAACAGCAAGATCGGCAATCTACCGCTAGAATTATTGGCAACATATATACAGCTGTAGCACAAAATTACTCAGGGTTAATGTAACCTCTAAACTGACTGTGTGACATAATAAACTAGAAAGCAGCAAGTAATAAAAGGAATAAATTTTAGCGTGATGTTATTGACTGTGCATGCACACAACACAGGGTTATGAATGACGGCTGTTTACCATGCAAGCTCTCAGTTTACATCGTAATGATTGCACTATTGATGTTAGATTGATGTATGAAAATTAAGAAGTGCAGACCTCCAATTAGCCATTTGTTGACCATTGCTGACCATGTGTGCATGGTAAATATAATTGTCATAAATTTTATGTATGCAGCTTATGATGGTCTAGGCTGAATTTATCCGTTACCAACTGGTATTAAGTTGATGCACTTTGTTTGATGTATTTAGGATATCTGTGCATTGGTGGCAACAGAATGTCATCGGACAGCAGCAGTGTGCCATTGGAGTCACTGTCGACTGGATCTTTGGCTTTTGTTGAATCCATACGAGAAAGTGGCAAAGAGGTGAGATTGATACGCAACGTGCACACTGTTGTGGACACCGGAGAGCTTCAGCTATTACAGGCCGCCGGTCACTCAGTCGAAATGCAGACAGAGTTTGAACCAACATGGTGTTTTCAGAATGCACTGGGTTCAGTTGCACTGGACACCCGGACTGAAGACACTACGATGAATTCAGCTGTTCTTCCTATGGAAGGTAGCACGATGATTGATCTACGTAACTGTGACGAGTTTTCCATAGTGCATCTGGAAGATGTGCATGATCCTAGTTCTCAGTTCATGATGCTGCAGACGGGTAGCACCGGTAGCATATCACCTGATGTGGCTGCTGCTGCTGACACTAGTCATTGTTTGCCTGCCAGTGATGGGGGTGCAGAGAGTGAATATGAGTCATTGTCACAGGCACACATACCAGTAGAGATAGTTGGCGCTCCAGCAATGTTTGTTGCTGGGAGCGGTGGCCAATGGAAGCGACAGCTCGAGTTACCTTCCATCAGCGAAGGTTTACATCACCCAGCAGATGTTGATTCTGGAATCTGGGACATGATGCAGACACTCAGCACCGCTGCTGACGTTGACTCCAGGCAAACTGATCTATTTCATACGAGTTCTGAAGCTAAAGCCGATTCGTCGCTATCTGCATTAGTAGTTCAACCCAGTCTGCAAGGGGTGTACAAGATGTTTCAGATTGCGGATGGATCAGCTAATATAGAGCCAGTTGTCAGTGACTTCCAAGTTTCGAAGAATTCGTCGTCAAACTCTGTTGCTAGAAGTAATGTACCAGTACGTCATAGCAGTCTAGGTGGTCTGGAAGATGCCCTTGAGCCTCTTGCTGTTGTGGACTTTGTTGTTCATCGAGTTGAAGCCGAAACTGTTCGACTGGAGCGAATAGATTCCCTTGACTTTAATCCCACAAGTGGACATTTTCAGCAGAAAGTGATGAACCATGCAGACAGATCACACAGCAGGACTGATGGAACAAAAAATCAAAGTAAACTGTTTGTTGAAAGTGCAGCAGGAGATACTGATCAAAATGCAGTCTACTCGGATGGTAGTTATGAAGAAGACGAGTCAGCTCATGGGTCACATGAAGTGGCTACGGTAAATGTAAGTCATGATCTTCCATCAATTCAAACTTCTGACAGTTCAACAAATACTCCCAGGGTAAAGAAGAAGCACAAGGATGTGGTTCGTGTCACATCTGCCCGGTTTGGCCGATCAACACGGCGTTGGGTGGGAGCCCGGGGTCGTACCAGTTGGAAAGATCCAAACAGCGAGGCACGGAAAAGTGTGAGTGCTGATGTCTCCCGATCTTCAAGTTTGCTCGACATTGACGATGGTCACCAGGGGATGGTCCAAAGCTCTGAGGTGTGTTCCGATCCATCTCCAGAACATGGTGAATGCCGGAGCGCAAAGACAGCTAGTCGATCAGCTCAGCCGTTTACGTCTTCACCATATGGATGGCATCGTCTCGGTCCCGGTGGTGTTGAGTCTCATGAGTTGTTTACAGATGGGTCTTCATCTACCACAAGTGGACCGATGTCTTCTGGCTTTGGTTTCTTTGCTGAACCAGACTTGCTGAATTTTGAGAAATTTTCAGACTGGATGAGAGACTTACCAGAGGGCCTGCTGCATGTTCCACTTTCTGAGATTTGCATTCCTGGTAACAAAATTTGTGTTCTTGATTTGTTTTTTTGACATTTATTGAACACAATTGATGGCACAGATACTGGCTACGGTATATGATGTCAGCTTTCATTCATTGATGTTCTCATAAATTACTGCTTGTAAAGTCTGACATTACCTTATCTTTTGTGAGATATTTTGTGTGACTGCTTTAAAAGTATTTTATTTTTTCTTTACTTTTTATGCTTACTTACTTTGTTTAAGATTATATACCATCTTGCTTTTTTGATTAAGAAATAAAGTGTGCAAGTAAAATTCACCAATTTAGTTTATTGTATAGCTAATATTGTTTATAATAGCCATAGTCATTCAGCAACAGGCTGCATTGCTGTTTTTCTGTCCCTGTTTTAGCTAGATTCAAGGAATCAAGGGTGTGAATTTGATGCAAGTTTGACTTCAACTGGATTATGAAAAAACAAAGCTTAATGCATCCCCACTTATGTACTGGAGTTGACTAAAATAAACTATGACTTATTACGGGTTTATACGTTGTGTCTCGAAAAAAGCCTGTGCATTTATGAATGAATTCTTATATTGGAGATGAGATAAATTTGGTTGTTGTTATTTGTCACAGGCAGCCACATTGCCGTTGCCATTGAGCGAGACTTGCGGACTGACCTCGACTTCTCAAAGTGCAACCACGAGATGGCGGACTTCCTCCGCAAGTTGCCTGACTTGGCGCTGTTTAACAACTTTCGTGCTTTGATGAAGACTATCTGGAAGGCTTGGATGCCGAAACAATGTCTTTCCATCTATGATCAGCTGGTCGCAGGAGCTCGATATCTGGACATGCGAGTCACAAAACTTAGTGGCCAGCTTTATGGTGAGCACGGCTTATATTCACGTCCACTCAAGGTGTACTTGAGGGAGATTCGACGATTTGTTGAAGAACACACTTCAGAGGTTGTGATTCTACATTTCCAGGTGAGTGCATGTACAAGACATTCACTAAGTGGCTAGCTTATGCCTTGAATGATGTTTTTTGAGGTGTTAGCTGATGGAAAATGTAGATTTCTAAATATGTTTACCAATTGTTTTAAAGTAAGTTTTTTCTAGATGAAGATAAATATGAGTGCACTTTCTACAAGATTGAAAGATTTGTAAACTAGTGAGTGTAGCTGTTTTATATTTTTACCAGATGACTTGGTTTTCTTATACTGATGTTGTAGTCACTGAAGTTGTTTTCTCAGAATGCATGATTTTTGTATAATGTAAAATATTTTATGTAAGCTACATCTTGAGAGCTGCACAGTTAAATTTACAAGCATTGGGTTTCAGTGTTAAAGAAAATGTGCACAGCAGTTGCTAGTAGGGTTCACATGATACCAAGCATGCTACCAAATGCTTGTGTTGTTGGCCTCTAGCAATATCAATAGCCAACACTAGTGGCTGACTTATACCTGTGTATAGTGAAGAAGTATATTGATTTTTCAAGAAACTACATATTTACTGGTAGTTATGATTTTCAGTTTAACGTGTATTTTTGATTGTTTTTGCATTGTTCAAGTCTTGTTTTTATTGCAATGCACTGCCATCCAGTTTTTTGGGGGGCACTGTAGAAAAATTTATGGTAATGATTGTTTTTTATTGTAATTTTATCGACTGAGAAGTTTTGGTGATGTGGTTTAATCAGTTGACTGTTTGCAGGGATTGGAGTTTCTTGATCGAGCAGACAAGCGTCAGCTAGTGACGACGTTATTCCAGGCATTTGGTGCTCGCATGGCTTGCAGCAGCATGTTAACTTCTACATCATCTGGATCGCTTCTTCCGTCTCTGAAGCAGTTGAGATGCACTGAGAAGCAGATTATGATCTTCTTCCCATCGTCAGACATGGAAGCAATTCGCAATCACATATTCGGCGGTCTCGTCTGGTCGGACGACGTCGTCAGAATCGTCGTGTCACCGAAGACACAGACAGTCGCTGAGCTGACCGGCATGCTCGATGCAGTGCTGGCATCGTCCAGAGCTCCGCTGTCTCGGGATTCCACGGGAAAACCGCTACACGTGATGAAGGCCGTCCTCTCCCCAGACATGAGCATGGTGTTTGGTCGCTATGAGTACCGCAGCATGAGAGAGCTCGTCACACATGAGGCATCGCCAGCTGTTGCTCACTGGGTTCAGACAAAAGCCGGGTTGAACGTCGTCGCAGTGGACTTCATCGGTGTAGGTGACACAGTCTCGCAGTTGTTACGGCTCAACAGCATGCAAATGTAACATCTTTCACTGATAGCTACCTCTCAAGTAGCGGGAGTCTTTTTTGGTTTTCTTTTTGCTAGGTATGGAGTCAGGATGAACACTTTGTCTGGAAAACCTGGAAAAGTCGGAAAATACTCTTGTCAGAGACAACTGTTTAAACTTAATGTTTTGGGTAACAGCAGGGTTCAGTAACATAATAGCAGCTTGGTATTTATGGTGGTTTCTTTTTGTACTGCATTGCATTATGTTGCATTATTTCACTGTTACTATTGTTATATTTTGTTATCGTGCATGGATGAGAGTATCATTAAGAAGGATTTAGAGAGATGTTAGGAAGTTTTATAGTTCGAAAAGAGTGGTTACCTTGCATATTTTGGATTGTGTATTTCTTGATGTGTCCAGCTACCACTAGCTGATAGTACAGTCCGAGATTTATGTCATTTGACCACTTGTTGGTGTTTTCTGTTTTTCACTTTGTTATACCTAGTTGCCTGGTTCTGTGTATGCAGTTTTTTTGCAAAGTGATCTCATTGATGTCTTGATGTGTGCTAGATGTCATTTCTGTAGCATTATGTGGTGTACGTTTATGTCATGCATTGAAACTAGCTTGTAATTGTATAGTACCTTTTACAAATGCCTGTACACCAAAGCAAGCTGATCTATCAATACTCATACTATGTGGCATTATACACTGTGTCTCAAAAAACAAGCCACTTTTTAAAAGGAGCTTAGTAATAATTTTGGCATGCAACATTGCACATAAACTTGACTGTCGTTTTTCCACCTCACGTTGATGCTGTTGCTACATTACCTTGTGAAATGCAGAAGTCGTAGTTAGACTATTTACAACAACAACGAATTCATACTGAGTAGCGCATGCGACGTGCGTTGGCTTAGAAGTTATTAACTGAGTGGTAGGTGAAAAGCACTACTGGGCATTGTTGTGTCTCAAAAAGTCATATGTGTTATATCACATCATCTTTATTACAGCGTTTGCTCAAAATGTCCTCCTCCAGCACAAATGCATCTGGTAGATGTCGCCACTTGCCAATAGCACACTGAATAACCGTGTGACTCAGAGTGGCTCACTCGCTGTGAATGCATCATTTCAGTTCGTTGATATACAGTCATAAAATGAATACAGTTAATCTTAAATATCATCATCATATATTCGTTTAACGTAAAGTTGACAAGTTGATAAAATAAGTAACAGATTTTCAATGAATTTGTAGTCTCTGACATTTGCTGGACCAACGCCTGCACTATTCAGTTTGAATTCATTGTTATAAACAGCCAAACTACGATGTCGGCATTTCTCAGGGTAGTTTAGCAGTAATATTAATGTGTGGTAGGCAAAATTATAGTAATTTACATTCATTTTTTTGATGTTGCATGTCAAAATTTTTTTTATAATTATCCAGTGTTCCACGAAGCTATTCGAAAAATTAGCGGCTTATTTTTTAGACATGCTGTAGTCTCTGCTATCGATTGAATGCAGAATACATGTGGCATTATTGCTGTAAACTGCATAATGTGATTGTCCATGTCTGTCTCTCGAGATTATTTCAAGCTTTAAGATTGCATGGGAACGTGATCTCTGTGTTCTGTTTAGTTGCACTAATGTCAAGTGTTGCATCAGTCTTCCAGTAACGTATGTTGTCATTGTAACACTCCCTGTTTCTGTGCAGTGCAGTGCAGTTTCACAACTGCCATGTTTAATGTTTTACATGTAATGTACAGCCACAAATATTCTTCTTATTACTACTACTCTGCTTACTACTTTTAATTTCTGTTTATTCTGGCTGTTTCTGGAAATTTAAATAAGTCAGGTAAAAAGTGGAACATACAAGATTTGCGTAGATAGTAGTGATGACTCGATGTATCGAAAATATTGATATATTGTTTTCGATACCATTGTCTGTCCAATGCAATGCATAGCATTGGACAGAGTATAAAATCACCTGAGTGTCCGTGTGTGCGTCCCTGCATCCAACATTTCTTAAGCTATCTTCCTTCCACCTTTCCTTTCCCTTCCTTTTCCTCTTTCCCTTCCCCTTCACTTTCCCCTTTTCCCTTCCCCATTTTCTTTTCCTTTTCTCTTCCCCTTCGCTATCCCTTTTTCCTTCTCCTTTCCCTCTCCCTCACCCATCCCCTTTCCCTTATTTTCTTTCCCTTCCCTTTTCCATTTCCATTCGCCTTTTCTTTACTTTCCATTCCTTTTCTCCTTTCCCTTATTTATCCCCTTCCACTTTCTCTTCCCTTCCCCTCCCCCCTTCTTCTTTCTCTTTACTTTCTTTCATTTTTCTTTTCAGGTCCACGTCCATGCGTCCAATATTTGAGGCGACATATCTCCATAACAGTGCAAGATAGATGCATAGTCACTATGGACCACCCATAGAAAGTCGTACCCAGGGAGTCGAATGGTCACGTGACCGATGACGTCACGTAACCCCAAAAGGTCACAGTTGTGACCCCATTATCTTTGAGGCGCCATATCTTCGTAACGGTGCCAGATAGGTGCATGGTCACTATGGACCATCCATAGGAAGTCGACCCCTAGGAGTCACGTGACCGATGACGTCATGTGACCCCAAAAAGGTCAAAGTCGTGACCACATTATCTTTGAGGTGCCATATCTCCATAACGGTGCAAGATAGATGCATGGTGACGATGGACCTTTTATAGTAAAGCGCTGGTGACGAATCGAATGGTCTCGTAACTGACAGTGTTTATTGTTTAGTTAAAATAATGCAGAAGGATGAAAAGATCATTGCTGCTGTACAATTTGAAATTAAACCGTTTGATTTTTTTTCTACCAGTCTAAACAGCTCACTGATTATATTTATAGGGACATATACTGTAAACTGTCGAAGTGCATTGGACAGACTTTGTGTTCATATGAACATTATCTTGTTATATCGTATAATATTGTATCTTCGAAAAAAATATCAATTGTTTTATATATCACAATATCTTTTATACATCGCGATATTCAACACCAAACATTTATATTTTTTTACTGCATTACCACATTAATAACAATAAGCAGGGAAAATAACAAACTAACCAAAACACACTAACAATCAAATGTCGTAATTTAACGACACTTATGACAGACTTTAGTTAATTAAGTTCATTGACACATTTTCGTACCTATGTAAAACATACTGTCTTGCTCAGTGTTTACATCTTTTTCCTGTGCTTGTATAAGATTTACATTTTTTTACAAATATTTATATCGATATCAATGTTGCAATATTTTTGGGCAAAATATCAAATTGAAATTGAAATCCTGATATCAAGTCATCACTAGTAGATAGGGCGGTGCAACAGGTTTAGAAACAGTCGGCCTGAACCAGTGCGGCGAAGGGTGGTAGTCATGTTGAACACTTGAAAACAATGTTTTGACTATTACAATTAGTGATGCAAGTTGTTTCCAAAACTGTTAAATTGCTTGATCTATGGAAAGCTTATATGTTTCACTTTTTACGCACCACCCTGTAGATGACTGTTTGTCTGAATTTTTTAGTTCATTTGGTTGAGTTCTGTGTCAAGACTGTGATAGTGCTTTTTGGTGCTTATGTCTAGCAAATCTTTTTGTTGCAGTTTAGCACTGTTAATTCCATTGTTGTTCAGGTTTGATGCATTCCTTTCTGTGGTGTGGCTGTTTGTTTTTGCCATAGTATTCTGTAGGAGTTGTGCATTTTTTTTCTAGGGCAAGTTTTTGCTGTTTGCACAGTTTGTAGTTTCATTGTTTGTTTGATTATTAGTCCGCCCGTAAGCGATAGCTTGCGGAAGCGGACTTCAAGTTTTGCTGTGGTTTATTTTCTTTTTTTTTCCCCTCGCGTAATCTCCGAGCTCCGTGGGCCGATTGCCGCGAAATTTTGCACAATGCTCCTAAGTATGTTCAATTTTATAATCCCAGGCCGAAATTTTGGGGGAGCCTCCCAAAAAAATTTTTAGGGGCCAAAAACATGCAAAATTTGGCCCGATTTCAGTCGACTTCGAAGTTCGGCGGCCAATTTCTTCGGAACGGATGAAGATATTCAAAATCGGTGAGTTACTCGTTCGACACCGATTCCTCCCGCGTTAGGCGAAACAAGTCCGGTGAAGTTTGGTCCAGT
>Ga0209367_1002943_pt1 | contig 22832 bp, 14 predicted proteins | sample WorMetLIZISLAND2_FD_187412 | JGI IMG/M metagenome (GOLD analysis project Ga0209367, IMG submission 187412) | Marine gutless worms symbiont microbial communities from Max Planck institute for Marine Microbiology, Germany - Olavius geniculatus... ... | reverse complement strand
CGGAAAGTGTCTGCAGAGGTAGAACTACGGATGCTAGAGGGTAGTGAGTTCCAAACTGTGGGGGCTGCAATGCTAAAACCGCGGGAGGCAAAGGTTGTGCGGACACGTGGAACTGACAAAAGATTGGGTTTGTATGTTCACACCTTGCAAGATTACTGAAATAGTTATAGATGATTTTTTTTAATTTATTGGATGGTGGGACATCGCACTAGGACCTGATCAAACTGCTCATTTGATTTTGGTGGTGGTGGGTGTCCCAAAGCTGGATCCTGGAAATTTTTATGTGCTATGGCCAGTCTTGTAAAGAGTCAGTCTGAATAAAACAGAGTTTGGGGCGGAATTTTTAATTTACTTTTTGATTGTAGTCTGGTTGGTGTCAGTTTCACATGACTCATCAGTCATCAGTTGTATATCTTTGCTTTATGACTTAACAGTGGGTATACCTGTTGCAGACTTATTGTGATGTGAAAAGTTTTGTCATTGTGTATAATGTTGTTACAGTATTTCACTGAAATGTAAACAGCTTTAATATTTCAAACTGTTTTCCAAAAAATCTAGGGTTTTTCCAGCTCTGGGTAATACGAGTGATGATGTGGGCAGGTCGGAGATTCGAGCGTTGTATCCTAACAAGTTTATTCAGTACGACGAACAGCGGATCTATATTCTTAACACTCTGTTTAATCTTCCAGGTTGGTCGTACACCATTTTGGCTTGTTCCTGCTGCTGCAGCCTCTACTAATTGACTTATACACTTTTTAATGAACTTGCCTCTAATAAGACACCGTGGGAATGTGAATATGTAAAACTCGAACTAAAACATATATGCATTCGGTTTTGTTTTAGGCATATTTCTGGGTTGGTTTGGTAATGTCTGAAACAACATCACACGAGTAGTTAAGTTTTCCATCATCTCAGTGAACTGCTGGGTATTTTTTTAGAAGTTGAAGAATTTTACATAAAGAAATGTACAAAAAAGCTCAAATGCTGATGCTCCATCTTGCCTTTTGTGTGTAAGTTAATTACTCACTTGGATTATTTGCTAGTTTTTTCGGCCAATGTGCCAGCACTAGCCCTTCCGTGATGCAGAACTTGCTGTCTCTTTCCCAGTAGTGGCTACAACTGTAGGGGTGGCCAGACTGAGTGGGACTTGGTGGCTTAGCTTTATGACGACCATATTGCTCACGAATGGTCACCTATCTTAGTACTAACCTGGCTCGTTGCACCAGAACTCTGTTTTTGCAGCCAACGATAGTACTCCTGTGCCTTATTGCCAAGGAGAATTATCACTGCTAATGTCTATTATGTAATGTTTATTTTTTCGGTGTGACTTATGTTTATTTTCTTAAATATTTTATTTTTTGATATTTTTCTCAATTGTAGAGACATATTTGCTGGCGTGCCTCATCGACTACTTTACTAGTTCTGCTGAATATACAAAGTGAGTATTCACGACATTTTTACTTATGTTTATTGCTTACTGCACATTTCGTTTTGGTTAGCTCTAATAATTTTTTAATTATTATTTTATTATTTTATTAGTAGTTAAATGTATTGGTTTGTTGGTCTTGTGGAAGAAATGCACAAGTTGACAATGGAAAATTTTGGGATTTTCTATATCATTAATCATTTATTTCATTTATGCTATGCAACAGTTTGCTGTTTTTTTATTTTTGTTTTTCATTTTTTCTTGTTCACAATATCTATGAATGTTTTACTGTTGACTGACTTAGTTGGCAGTGTTGCCTTTCTACGGTGAGCTTTATTTTTTATGGATAGTTTATCTTTGTCGTGAATGTGTTTTCGGTTGCATTATATGTATCTGCTAGTGGATTTGTGTGGCATTAAATAGTGATGTGCAGGCTGCATGCATTCTGCTTAGTTACTTTTGTTACTTAGTTACTTTCAGTTATCAGTAAATGTTTGAGATTGGACGGCTTCGGTGTCTTATTTTTTTGCACAAGCTGTCGTTTTTGATAAAACATTACCGAATAGTCCGAATCACATTGGACAGAGCAAAGAAGAGTTTTTCGCAGTGCGTTGGGTCATTCATAAATAACGTCATGCTCTGAAGGGGGAGAATAGTTCACTTTATTACGACAATTTGTGACATTCGGGAGGGGGGTTAAAGGTATTGTGACATCACATACTCACATCTGTGGGAAGGTACAATGGACAGCCAAACTGACGTCAACAACTCGCCGCACGTGGCAGGACGAGTAGGCCTAGAACAGTTCGGAAAGTTCACACAAGTTTCTGCATTAAGTTAACAGTAAACAATTTTGATAATAGATATAATTTATATATATTATAATTTAGATACGCTGAAACTGATCTTTGTAGACTACACTACAGGCTGCCAGGGGAGAGGCATAGTCGTTTGTAACATCATAGTTGAAAGGAGGTCCTGAGAAGTGTGACAGAATGTGATGAAGGGGACAAGGGGGGTTAATTTTTTCTGACCCAACTTTTTCTTGTGTATGTGGATGTATGTATGCATGTTTTTAAAATTATTTTTAATGTTTTTTTTTTATTTAGAGGCCGAAGTGTTAAATTCTCTAGGGCTAAGTTATTCAACAAGGAAAGAAATATCTGGAATGTGGACTCAGAAATTCGGAACGTCTCTGTCAGGCAGGCTGCATTTCTTGAATGTAACAAAAAATGCATCTATTGACCATGTATGTATGTCAGTGCCAAATATTATCACCTGTGGACAATAAATAGTGGGGGCACAGGCGGTGGAAAATTTGTAAGGGTGTCAGTTAGTCTGCTTGTGTGTGGCTTTATGTCTTTATCTGTGTATCTGTGTTGACAGGCCGACAATGCGGCAAGTTATCTATGTTATGTCTGTCCCACCCTTTGTGTGTGTGTGTGTGTTTTTCTGTTTGTCTGTTTCTTTGTCTTATTGTGCCACATCCATCAAAATGTAGTCAATCTCTACCTCTGCCATTTCCACATTTTGTTTTATCCCCCGGGTCTGTCTGTCTGTCGGCATGGTTAAAAAGTTGTGATCGGATTTGGTCCTTTTGCATGAATTTCTTGCTGGAAGTTAGGCGTGGCCCGAGAAACAATCGATTCGATTTTGATTTTGGTTCAGATACTGATCTGTATTTGGGAAGTATTTAGTATTTTTTACGTGGCATTTTCCATACACAGTCGAGAGTTGAGCGCCAATCATGGCAGAGGTTTTAACTGTCTGTGTGCTCTCTGACTGTGAGACATTTTCTACGTGATTTGGTCCGATTTTTCCGGTTGCATCTTTTGTAACACATGCTATGTTTGTGGGTGTGTTTTCAACGACTCACATCGGTCACTTAGTTAGCATACTAGCAGTACTGTAGCATCGTATGCACATTAACTGCTCGTGAAGTTTGCGGAGCGTTGTCGAATGTTGCAGCTTGGCGCGCTCTGACGATTCTGATTATGTGTGATTTTAGCACGTTTCACATAATCCAGTGATTTTTCACATAGCTTAGTGTTTCATACTTGTTTCAAGAGCTTGGAGCTTGTGTTGTCTGAAACTGCTAAAGCAGCAAGCTGATTTGCATAGCCCCGTAAGATAAGAAACAGAATACGCTATATTATGTCGTTATGGGAAACTGTATCAACTTCGGCTGCAAACAGCAATTTAATATGTAATAAGTAGGGCCCACAGTTTTCCACAGGCCGCGGAATTTCGAGCCAAGCCGCGGAATTTGCCGTTTTCCGTGGAATTTTGATATTGCCTCAGAATTTCACGGAATTTTACAGAAGTTAAGAAATGACCGAAGATTAGTACGATCGTCGGTTTTAAGCTAACTATATCACGGACAAAAATCAAACTAAACTGCCTAAAACTGCATCCCTACTAATCATTACCATCGTATATACGGCAAATTTATAAATTAACACAGTGCAACTGATTGACGAAAAAATTGCACTTTTGGAAAGAAAAAAGATCGATAATTTCCTTTGTATGTTGCTGGGTTAACTGAGCGCCATGCCAGCATCCAAAAACTGAAGTTTTTTTAAACAGAATAAAGCTTAGCTTATGCACAAACAGAAGGCTGCGGTAAGCCGCGGAATTTGGACAATTTTGCCGCGGTGAGCCGCGGAATTTTGCAAACTGGCCCGTGGAATTTGGCCAAATTTACCGCGGAAAACTGTGGGCCTTAGTAATAAGCTTAACAACAGGGTCTTCGAGACTGACTTGGGAAGCCATCTCAGTGTACTGCTCAAACAGAAACAGTGTCCTTCTAGTTTTTAAACTTGTGTCGTTGTCTATCTTTGGCTGACTTAAAGCATCAGGGGTACAGTTTGGGTTGTGGTGCAAGACTGGCGTGCTAATCTGTTGATGCAACTTGTCATTTGCATGAACTACTAATACTTTCATCACATCTGTCTGCCATTTGTATAATTTGTCTGATTTGAAGTGATATTGTATTTGATTTCTGCCAAGATTATTAACCTAGCTATAATTTTCTCAGTGTTAATTTACGTTGTGTGCAGAATTCGTTGAAAATTTTGGTTTTCGGTTTTTTTATAAATCGAACTAAACCGAATCAACGTTAATTTCTGAAAATCTAAAATTCAGTTTCCGCAGTTCGGTCATTAAGACAAGTAATTTGAGCTAATGCTCACGAGACGCGCGAAAGCCTATAGCAGTTCCGGTTCAGTAGTTTAGCCATAAATTGGGGTGTTCGCGCTAAGTTAATATACAAATACCAAATTCTCTATCTGGATCGCATAACGGTAGTTCCATAGCGCTACTTTGTGAATGATATAGACTTGTGTCGCAGCCCGAAATCTCAAAAAAATTCATAAAACTCAATATTTTGGCGTTCAAGGTCATTCAGGGTCATTGAATTTGGCGGCAATCGAGAGCCAGTGTACAACTTCCTATTAGTGAATCATAGTAACCTAGGTTCTATCTCGCAACGTTACTGAGATACAGCGACTTATTGGCCAAAAATCGCAAATTTTGCCCACCCCCCTCTCATTTAGCATTCTTGTTCAGGGTGACCCCCTTCGAATTTATGGAAAAGCTTTACTGTTCCTGAAACTAGAGTCTTCCAGGCAGTTGACGGTGAAGATTTGGTGATCCTATTTTGCACCTTTTTTGACTGATTCACCCGTGTGACAGACAGATGGACGGACAGAATTGTGATGGCTAAGACTCGCTGAAAGCAGTAGCTGCTTTCACGTGTAAAAACGAACCACTGGTTTGTAGATGGTGTTACACTTTTTATGTCAGTCAAAGTAGTTTTCTCTAGGCTTAGTTTTAAAACACTTCGCATAACGATTTGTTGGACCATTACAGCAGTCAGCACCCGAAGTAGTCTGTGTAATTTCTGACATCATACGCAGAGTAAAAGATGGCAACTGTGGACGATGGTAGCAGTGTGAATTTAAAATCTGCTGATGGACAGTTCTGTGTACTACGCACTAAACATCAGACGGCAAAATCTGAAAATTACGTTTTTTTTTCAAAACTGAACCGAAAACCGGACCGTAGTCATATTTTGAAAACCACGCACACATATTGTTGGTTGCAGGATGGAAAAGGTGTGTAGAGTCCGGACTGAAAAAAACTGCTGCCTCAGTTCCCAGAAGTTATGCCTTTGGGACCCTCTTCTCCTACTTAAAGTAACTCTGGAAAAGTAGTTAGGAGATTGTACCGTTCAACTTCATTTACAGAACAACGGAAATCTTGGCTGTATTTTGTGGAGAGATATGGGATGATTCTTCTTTAATTTTTTCGAAGCATTTTTTCCAACTGAAGTTGTAAAATTCATTGGTGTATCTTGGCACTGCTGATGTGCAATTTCTCTGGCAGCTGTTTTCTAAGTTATTTGTGCCTTATTTTGTATCGTGTATGCCGTTTGTTAGTATTGGTCAAGTCTTCGGTGCTTTTTTATTTCAGCAACAGACAAACTATCCAGCTCGTAGAAAGTTTTGCTCATAGAGTCCCAAAGAATTTAATTTTGAGGTATCTCTCTTAACTTGGAAAAACTTTGATTGAAGAGTTTTGGAAAACAGATACCAAAAGTAGTAGTAGTAGTAGTCATAATTGTGGTAATTGTAGTAGTTGTTGTTGTTGTTGTAGTTATTTTGTAGTTGTAGTCATGTTAATCATAGTTGGCGAGTAGATTTAGTAATATTAACGTGTTAATTTAGGTGTTCCATTGATTCGGAGCAGAACAGGTAACAGCAGCCATTAGCGACTTGCGTGTGTTGAGTAGAACTGTTTTCAGTTGCAAACATGCATTTACGTTGTAGCATACGCTGTGAGTCAAAAAAATCTGCATTAGATGGGCTAACAGTACAACATCATTGCAGATTTTCTGTAGTCTGGTAGTTATGGTGAATATTTTTGGTTCACAGTGGGCAAAGTTACTGAAGTAATGGAACTGGTGCAGTTTTTGAGTCACAGTGTAGACATCATTTTTATTCTTTCATTTTTTGGAAGCAGTTTTATTATTTTCGGCTACTGCCTGTAGCTTTTTTTTGTTTATGTAGAAGTTTGGTTTGATTGTATTAGCATGGCATATGTTTTTTTATTGATCATGTTTTCTACATTTTTGCATGATCAGCTTCAGAGTAGCGATGTATGTGATGGTATCAGTGCATGTGAAATGTTTTTTTTTTTAATTTATTTTGTCCTCATGTCCAGTGGCCTTACGGAGCAATTAGCCTTTTGATTAGTTTTGTAGTTGGTGTAATGACTAATAAAAGCATGACTTTGTTTCTGTTATTCTTGTTACAAATATTGGTATCAGATATGCTTTTTATGTCGTCATATTTTTGAGTGGAATAGGTTTCAATAAGAATGGCAGTTTGAGATTTTCTTTGCATTAAAATGTTAATATATGAGGCATAGCCTGGCTGTTGCTATCTCATGAATATTCATTTTCTGCTATAGGGGCCAGTTATTAATAATTAATGTGAATGTGTTGGCTGATTGTTTTGCTATTCATTTAACTGAGTTGTGAAACTTGGGATTCTGTTACTTTAGAGGCAACCGGCTCCAGGAGGCAGTTGGTTGCATCTGTTTATCTATATTTGTTAGTTTTAACAGGTTCATTTTTTGTTGGACAACCTGGTGGATATGTTGGAATTTGATGTTAGAAATTAGAAATATGACAGATACATTCCTTGGACCAAATTTTCAAAACTTCTTAGGAAGATCTTTGGAAGACTTTTTTCCAAAGAAAGTATGCGGATTTTCGAAACTTATTTGGAAAATGTCTTTGGAAGAATTTGAGAAGATTTTCCAAAGAAGATTTTGAGAAAGGGTGCACAATTTTCGAAACTTCTTTGGAAACTTCTTACAAAGAATTTAGGCAAATATATAGGAAAGCACTAACCTTGTCCTGCACAGAGAAAGCTGTGTAGTAAAATGAAATTTGCAAAAAAGTACACAATGTTGACACTTAGTTTAGACGTTGTATGTGACGTTATAGGTTATTTGCGTAACGCTACGGTAAAATCAACTGTGAGTAAGTAAACGAAATTGACGTTTGGTCAACTTAAAAAACAAAGCGGTGTGTAAAATGCATTTCCCATGGACGTGTTAAAATAAGAAGTTTTCCAAAGAAGTTTTCCTAAAAGTTTTGTTTACGTCACATGGTCGGTATAAGCGCATCTGATTGGTTGAACTATTTTAGGAAAATAGGAAAAGAAGAAGTTCTTTGGAAACGCAAAGAAAGCCGTCAGAAATTCGGATAAGAAAACTTTTTTGGAATTCCTAAATCATCTGACATAGGAAGATCTTTGGAAAATGTCTTAGGAAAGTTTCGAAAATTTGGCCCCTGGTTACGTTATTGCCAGTGCTTGGCATGGGTAATGGCAGAATGGGAAAAGAGTGCTGCAAACAGTTGGAGGGAATGTCTGGGAAATTTTTGTGCCTGTAGTGCAGTCATCCACGTTATTTCTCGGCCAATACAGTGCCATGTTACTCCATACATGCTGGTGCATTGAATGAGATTATTTGTCTGCGAAAGTAAGTAAGTAGTTGCTGTCATATGTGCAGTGAGCCGACAGGCGTGAAGTGTGGTGATCTGTACATGTCGTTCAAGTCTATCTTCCAAGACTGCAGAGATGCCGTTGACTGGGTCCACTACAAGGTCAGAATTATTCTCTTCGCTGCTTGCAGTTGTTTTACGTTTGCCTGCTTTTCTTCGATATTTTCCATTGCTTCATTGCTGTGGGGTAGCTGCAGCGTGATGGAAATCCGGCCTGTGAAACGTTTTGTCGTAGCAATTGACCGAAGCTACTGTGTGTGGGGACCAGCCTAACCTGGAGTAACGCTGAAAAACTGGCCGGTTATGCAGAGAAACGTAAAACACATTCATTAGTTGTGTGGAAGTTAATGATTGATCACACGATTGCCTTGCCTTGCCTTCGGGGTGGGCAGGCTCTTACACCTGCCCAGCGCTGAGGCCGTATCAGTTCGGCCCAATGCGCGTCCCCAAATGTAACCACAAGGTTACAGATAACGGCTATAAAGCCGTAGTTGGCTGTAAAGCCAAAACCAGCACAAAAGCACTGATAACATGTAGTAAATGCTTTCACAGATTTGGTCAGCTCTTAGTACGCTCCTATCCTCCAGATTGTAGAAATCTTTTGGGTCATCGGAGCAAAGCCCCACCACCACGTCAAGGTGGCTGACCACAGTGGGGGATCACACGATTAACGATAGAAGAAATTTAATCATGAAATTATCTTAGTTGTTAAATTTTTTACAGAGATCGCATCGCTATAAAGCACTTTAATTTTGGTAATATGTGTTTCTGCAACGTCTGTTCGCTGTAAACATCTTTTCAGCTCAGCCGGATACATTTTTGACAAAAGATAATTACTGCACTTCTTCTGTTTCACCAGAGAATGTGGACACTCTGGTCTGCCTACAAGAGTGGATGAAAAACACTCGCTGTGTGATTGTGTCTCGGTGCATTTGCGATAGCTGTTAGCGGAGTAACTAACAAACAGTTTTGTGCGAAATCACTGTTTTGAGTTTTTAATATGTTTGACTTACAAGCTTATGTAAGTCGGACCTGCATTGGTGATGAAGTAATGCGTGGTGAGTGTATTGATGATCATTCTGTTACTAATTGTAGGGAGATTTGAAGAAGATTACTGTGGACAACCTGGACACTTATGTACACAAAGACCCACAGTTGCCTATCATGCTTGACAGGTTACCCACCGATAGTTGATTTTATTTGTATTTTCATTTATATTTTCTCATATATATGTTTTTCGTATAACTTTTGTAGGATTTCAGTACTGAATGTAATGAACGAATATGGGTGTGTGGCTGTAAAAAGCCACTTGTTTAGTTGTTTAAAGAAAATATATGCAGTGACTCCATTTAATTTCCTGATGTTATTTTGGGCAATTGTGTAACAAGTGGTGAGTTTGGAGGGCTTATATGTACCTACCGAAAAAAACAAAAAAACATTTTTATGATAATAATTAGAGACTATTACTATAGCAAGGCATGCAGATTTAAGCCTAGTGAGTAAATGTTTACACATGTTTTACTGCTAAATATTTCTTGTATGCCTGCTAGGAGATGGTAGTTTGAACCAAGGTTGTGAAATCTTTGAGCACATCTGGTTCAGCTTCTCTTGTATACTCAGTTGATGTAAGTTTTTATATACTGTAAGTATTAGCAGCCATATTTAGGGTCTTTTGCTTCAGTCTGAAATCTGCTCAGTTTGATTAATCGTCGGAGTTGAAGTTTGAAAATTGACTTTTTGTACTGGTGAATTTTAATATGGTAATATTAATTGTCGGTTTCTGCAGGATTCGCTCGTGTGGTGCTAAGCCATTTTTACTCACAAACAGTGACTACTACTACACACACGTGAGTTAGCTTGCACGGGATACTACTACTATTACTACTACTACTACTGCTAAGAGTCAACTATTGTGTTGTCTAACCACCAGTTTACATTTATTCGTTGCTTAGTAATGACGGCTGCTGTTATTGGTACATGACTCGGCGCTGGCACAGACATTGTAAATATCAGTGGACCAGATTGCTCAACTGGTTAAGAATTAGAAACCGAACCTCACATGTCAGCATGAACTGAATAATAAGTGAACATTTATATAGTGCACTATCATCTCGAAGAAATCTCTAGTGCGCTGTGAATGATGATGATGATGAAGGACGAATTAACTTTAGCGTGGCGTTAAGTCCTAGACTACAAGGACACGTAACAATGTCGACATTGAAGACACAGCTGGTTAGTGTTCAATATCTATGTGGTTGTGTGTGTTTTTTTGCTGTTGCAGAAGATAATGTCATACCTTCTTGATGAGCCGTCAGATGGTCAGGTCAGTTCTGCTAGCTACGGCATCTCTCTGTGTGTGTTCATAGGGGGATGGGGCAGTTCTCCCACCACCATATTTTAGCCTGGCGGAATATTTTTTTTTGTCGGTGAATTTTTTCCAGAAATACAAAATTTGGGACTAGAGATTTCTATTTTGGTGGAATTTAGGCGCAAATTTGAAATTATGCATACCTGTAATTTTTTGCTGTCAGAAATCTGCTGTTGTCTATTAGAAAATTGCATTTTGGTATAGTGGACTCGTAACTTTCAGGTTCAGTTTGAATTTTGCCACGAATCATTTGCAAGCAGCCTTGAGAAAGTTGCAAACCTACCATCTGCTTAGGTCAACTCAGCCTCCTACCCACAGCGGGATGGGAAATGAGTATTAGTAGTAGTAGTAGTAATAATAATGTGGAGGTGGGTTCATTTCCTGTAGGGCAGCGTGGGACGTGATTGGACAAGCTACTTTGACTACATCGTCGTTGATTCAAAGAAACCAAACTTCTTCAGTGAGGGAACGATTTTGCGCCAGATTGACAAGGTAACCGACATTAGTCTCATCGCTATAAGAATTTTTTTTATTTGTTTAGTTTTTTATTGCTTGGGAAATTATTTTTAAATATGGCTTAATATGAATGTGAAAGGTGTGTAAGTAGGGTAAACCAATGTTCATTGTTGTTCGGTATTTTGGGATTGTAGCAATGGAAATGTCAAGTTAAACCAATTAGATCCAATTGACTTTGTTGTAATTAAACTGCTTGCACATATATTGTACGTGTATCTTTGTCTTGCAGTTTTTTCTTAGTTGTTATTGTAGAATTCAGGTGCCATTTTTTTCTGTTCGCTGTTTGGAGACCTAACCTAACGTGGAGTACCTACTTACTGAGTAGAAACATATTGATTGATTGAATTGTTGCTGTCGGCAGTAGTGCCAGTGAGAACAGAACTTTTGTGACTTGTTAAAGCAAAACTTAAATTTGAGTATAGATTCTGCAGTTATATTGTCAGGTTAGTGCTGGCTGAAGCAGAAAGGGGTCGCCTGAAAATGCAGGACCTGACATTGACGGACCAAGAAAAATTCAGGGCCTGACAGTGCAGGACCGACAATGGCGGACCAAACTGCAAGGCCTAACAATGCAAGACCTGACAATAACAGACCAAGTAGCACGACCTGACATTGCAGGATCTGACATTTAAATTTAATACACTTATATATTCAAACTTTTGTGTTCATTTAGTGTAAGAATAAGCGACATTAAACTTTCATTTTGGTTATAGGTTTAATTACTCCATTTCCCGGCAGTCTGTCCTTGTTTTAAAATTTTGCAGGGACTCGGGACCTGATACAGAAAAACTGAGCATCACTTCGCTGCCTGGCTAACAGAGCAGAGGAGGTTCGTCAATGCCAGGTCCTGCATTGTCAGATCCATCATTGTCTGGTCCGGCATTGTCAGGTCCTGCAATGTCAGGTTCTGCATTTTCAATGCCCCGCAGAAAGACTATCTGCATAAATTATTTAGTAAGTTCCTAAGTAAGTAAGTGTGCAGTGTGTAAACTGATTGCAGCGTACTGGTGCTCAGAGGATTGGAGTTCATACGGGACCTCTCCAGCAGGGACAGATTTACTCCGGAGGTTTGTACGTCCGTCTAACTGTCTGTCTATTCACATGCAAGCGTGAATTTGCACAGCCTTTTCTGTCAGTATGTCATTGTCTTGTGTGCAGGTTGTGTGTTCACAGCTTGCCATGTTGACAGCGATTTTGCCTACTGGCTTGTTTGTCTTTTTGTCTGTTTTTACTTTACATTACACGGTTTTTTTCAACAGTACAGCTCTGTTCAAGTCTGCTGTGTCTTTCATTGATTTGAGGCTGTTTCTTTGGCAGCGGTGTCACGATATTTTAATCGCAATGCGAGCTCAAGGTGGGCGAGATAACTTAACTCAGCACAGCAACGATAACACAACTAATATCTGACAATGAAACACAAGTTTTATTATTTAATATAAAAACACGGCGCACAAAATGAATACTAGACTAAGAAAACAAACAAATACTAGAAATATGGGGCAGAGCCCAACGTGAGGCCGCTCGGTGCCGTAAGTCCGATTGGGGGGACAGTTAAGAGTTTGAGATTTCGTTCGCAGCAAAGTCACGTGACCCGAACGCAACTGCATTATCATATGTGTTATAGCAAGTGCAATGTTAAACCTGAGTGGTTCGAAATGAGACAACAGAACTTTATTGTTTGTGAACTGAAGTTCACCAATGTTTCTGCATTCGATGTGGAATCAATCGTAGTTGTAAACGTTGTTTTCCGTTTATCGATATCTATATCTATTCTAGAGATATATGCGACTTAAGTCTAAAGTTGTCCGAAAACGTGCGAACTGTTGATGTTGGGTAGGTCAAAATGAGCAAACACAACTTTGTGGTTAGTGAATTTAAGTCCACAAATTTTTTTGTATTTAACGTGGAATTGAGAGTAGTTGAAAATGCCATTTACTGCTAGCGGCACATCCTGTGGTATAGTTTCATTAGGCTAATCCCCTTAGCGCCATAGATCTTGAGGCTCATACGCTACATTTTAAGCCAATTTTTGACCCCCCTTTGAAAAAATTTGTTGGGGGAGCCCCCATCCACAGTGGAGTGTAGGCTAGCAATACTTGGACATTCTAAGGCACGTGTAAAAATTTCGGGGCGCAGCACACCCTAGGGGCCCGAATATGGTATTCCGAAAAGTTCGATTTTTGGAATATAATTGCACCTCTAAATCTCCGTAATTAGTGGACCAAAGTTCACCAAACTTTTTTGGCCAACGCAGGAGGAAACGCTGTCGGTCAAGTAGTTTTTGGATTTTGGATATCTCTATCCATTCTGGAGATATTCGCGCTCAAAGTGGGAAGGGGTTTGAAATCGGGCCAAAATTAGCATGTTTTTTGCAGGGGGCAAGCCCCCAATTTTTTGGACCAGCATTTGTAAATTGAACATGCTTCCAACAATGTGGCAAAATTTCGCGGAGATCGGCCCATGGACCTCAGAGATCTCACGATGAAAAAAAATAACAAACAGCAGTAAAACATGAAGGTCTTCCTGGAACTGCCATTTCAGGCGGCCTAATTAATGATAAACATACATAACATATACACGACTGACCTAACTAAGACAGACACAAGTGTGCACGAAACAGCGACAAACAACAACAATGCCAAGGCAGACTGATCACGGTATACTATTAAAAAGGCAAAGAAAATAGAACTACCACCTAACGACAAATAACTCAAAATACTCAGAATAGCTCACTTAACTAAGAACACAATGGGCATGAACATTTAAAGTACAACTCAACCGTGAGAAGCGGAAATGTGATTTTGTCTGATGGCTGTATCGCACAATTTTTTTGTCTGTCTAATTATATTGGTTTCTGTGGTAGCTACAGGCAAGAATTCCACTGATTTGTCTCATTTGAGCTATACTGTCACATACCACCAGTCTATCCAATCTCAGCCTCCACCTGTATGCAGGTTCATGTGACGTGTTCTCGGAGCTGATTGGAGCCAAGGGCAAGGACGTGCTCTACATCGGTGATCACATCTTTGGTGACATCCTCAAGTCCAAGAAGATCCGTGGCTGGCGCACGTTTCTCGTAGTGCCGGAACTTTCACATGAGCTGCACGTCTGGCTGAGTCGTAACACGGCTTACGCACAGTTGCAACGACTCGATGCTGCGCTTAGTAGCATCTACCGTGACATGGACAGCTCTTCACACTACAACCCCGACATCAGCGCCATACAGGAGGCCATTCGGGTAACTACTATAACTGTTGTTACTAACTACACCTGCTGCTACTGCTACAAACAGTACTACACAGTCATTAATACTACTACTACTGCTACTGCTAGTACACAGCTCCTTACACTACAACCCCAACGTCAGCGCCATACAGGAGGCTATCCAGCTAACTGTTTCTGCTACTACTACTACTACCACTATAAACATTACAACAGCTAAACTGTTGCCAGGTTGGTAACTTGTGTAATTTTAGAAACTTAGTCTCAAAATTTCTCCTTCACCTTAGATTTTGTGGCAAAATGCTGCATGTCGGTCAGTGGAGTCACTAAACTAGCACTAGCGTTCTGCTGCCCATAATGTACAGTAGAGAAATAAATGTTCAGCTTTCTGCTTCTACATTTCCACTGATTGGGGACTGATTGGAGATGTAATGTGTCCAATAAAGGCTTGACATGAGGCTACGGAGGTCAGTTTGTTGAGCTTCAGTAATGGATTGGATTGGTTGGTCCCTGTGCTTGTGCTGGAGCTGAGTTGACTGCTAGAGCATTTGAGATTGTGCTGTTTGCAGGAAGTCACCCATGAGATGGACCTGTCGTATGGAATGCTAGGCAGCCTGTTCCGCAGTGGTGCGTATCAGCTTAGCTCTTATGTTTAGTTATCGATGAGCACGGCAACACATCTTAACACTACAGCTGCAAAACGTATTAATATAGCAGCTGCACAATGAGACATAAGCACTAAGAAACTGGCTGACTGAGAATGTTTGTTGCAGATGGTAGGAGCAGCCATGTTTAAAGCATGGCTGCCGTGTGCCGAAGGGGTGTCTAAAATACATTTCCAGAGGCTTCTAACTTTATACCTGGTGGGCACAGCTTACAGCTAGCAAAAAATAGGGGGGTGGAGGATTATGTTAAGGGTGTACCATTATGCAAAATTACACACCATAAGCACTGTTTTTAACTCGAAACCATTTGGCACCCAAGCTCTGCTCGGATCCAGGGGGTGGAGGAAGATAAAAGGGAACTTTTGATTCTAAATTTGGGGGGACAGAAGCACTGTACATTGTCCTCTGAGCTATCTGACATATCTGATTCTTTCCATTGGCATTTTAAAATGCCTTCAAAACGTTCCTCTTTGATGTTTAACAATCTATGCTACAGCACATTGGAAACTTTCTGTGTCTCTGCGCTATATAAATTGATTGCATATTGTATTGTATTGTGTGGAACCTGTAGCAGAGAATGTGATAACGATGATAAAGTGGAGGTTGCTGTATGGTCTATATGTACAAACTGCAGGGTCTCGACAGACGTTCTTTGCCGGCCAGGTGATCCGATATGCTGACCTGTACGCAGCTTCATTCCTTAACCTGCTACACTATCCATTCAGCTACCTCTTCAAATCCCCGCCGATGCTCGTATGTTTGCTTACTTATTTTACCGTCCGCTATTCAGTTTTTTGTCTTTCTTCAGTCATCAGGTGCTTTTTGTTGCTGGAATGGCAGGAAAGGCCTCTGATGGCCTACAGCGTGGTGGCGATGTGTGGCTGTGACATCTGTCAAGTCACTGTCCACGTTTCGCCAACGACTTTGAACTCCCATTCATTGTTTCTTTGACTGGACATTCAGCTTGCCTCTAGTGGACCTCTGTCTCTATAATTCTCAGTCAGTTGTGGGAGAGTCGCCGTCTTAGTTCTTTTCAGGAAACTCCACAGACATCATGCGTCCGATATGATAATTTGATGTCGGAGCATGTCTCCTGCCAGGCCTAGTCATGGTAAACCAGCTGGACAATGGTAAACCAGACTGGTGCTCTGTTATCTTTTCAGTGCCATTGCAGTGGTAGTTTTGTTATTTAGACCACGTTGAAACTTCCTAACTGATCAACTGATTGGTTGATGGATTGCTTGATGTTAACATGCCATTAATACTTATACTAATTAATATTCATATTGCTACTACTACTACTGTTGATATCAATGTTGTCATGTGCCTCGTGTTAGATATTAATTTGTCAATAATGTTCACATTAGTTGATATTCATATCAATATTAATATTTCTATGTCAGTGTTGCTAGTTGCCCCGTGATTGAAGTTAACGTTAGTCACAGTCAAACATGGATTTATATAGTGCGTTATCATTAGAATTGACCTCTAATGCTCTTGGCGGTCGAGTACGAATGCTGAATGCTGCTAGAGGCGAACTGCGACAGTTCTGGTGATGGCAGTGCTGGTGCAAACTGTTCAGAACATCAGATGGTAGATCCATTGACTCATTAGTATTTGTGTCTATTAATATTCATACGTCGATGTTGTCAGATGCCCCATGAGTCTACAGTGGAGCACGATGGCTCAGAGCTATCAGCTGACGATGAGGCTGATAGTTCGCTGGCTGCTGGCTTGGACGGCCTGTCGACCGCCAACTACATCTCTGGCTTTCTTTCACCACCCAAAGTGCCACACGTCCGGCCGGTGACCCCGAAGCAAGTGACCCATCACCACGATGACGACGACGATGGCGACGACGACGCAGACGTCATCGATGACGTCGCAGAGGAAAACCCCGAGGACACGAATAACGTCGTCAACGGCAACGTCACCAACTAGTTATAACCCGCTTCCCCACCTGCACTCTGTTGTTTTTTCTTCTTCTTCTAGCATGGCTAAATATTCGGCTAACTTAAAACTACCGTTGTCACTTTTTCTGAAGAGGCTCTGAGGATTTTACCGTGTCGGTTGGTTAAGTTTTTGTTTTTTCATTTGTTTACATCTTTATATTGTTAGCGGGATGAGTCAGAATGTTAGTGGCAAGGCTTGATGTATGGTAATTGCTAGATTTGGTATGGATTAGTTAATTTGGTGTGGTTTTGTGCATTGTCGCTTTCTGCTAGACATGCCAGTATCCTGACGTCTGTTATTACTGCTATGTGGACTCGCCATTTCTTCCGTGATCTGGGTCACTCGCTCACTTTCAGATCGAGTCTTTACAGAGTGAACAATGGACACTGCCTTCCACATTAAGCCGTTTATGTCGAAATGATGGATCATTTTTTGCACCGCATAGATACCGCCATGTAATCGGCACGAATTTTGATCATTTTTGCACATATCTTTCAATATACTTATGCATTTAACTAGAGTTTTAATTTGCACCGACGTTCGGCCCAACGAGCAGTGGGTGATTGCTTTCGTGGTGTGATAGCAGTCCTGTGATTGTTCGCTGCTTGCATTTAGGTCACGATGTCACCAGACCTGTGCAAAGGCCGGGCGGCTTACAGGCCGGACCTAGCAGATTCACTCGGTTAACTTGGTCAGCCAGGGTGGGCCAAGAACAATCTATATTGTTACTAGGACTGTTGCCATTTTGATCTGATCTAGTCATCTAGTTGGTTTAAGGTGTTGGCTGTTAGCAGAGCCGGCTAGCCAATTGACTTGAGCTATATGCTAGTTAATTGAGTTTAACCCTCACTGACTTAATGGTTTCTGCGTTAGGGATGATCTCCCTGACTTTGGTCTATGCATGAATCTTAAAATTGTTTATAGGACTAAGATTGCAAACTGTTAGCATGGCAATCCAGCTGGTGTAGAGTCGATGAAACATGTTGGGCTGGTCGTGAAATTCGTAGAAAAATCAAGAAAGGGCGGAAAAAGTTAATGTGATCTGACTCACCTGACCCAGAAATAAAAGTTCATAAATGGGTCAGGTCAAGAAGTGATTCGGTTGGGCCAGGCTGAGTAATTTTGTTCCATGCTCAGGTCTGCATCATACGTTTGTGGTTTTGGTGATGGTCCTTTTTGCTAAATCTGCCAAGAGATTAAGATTCGGATTAAAGTTTGACACCTTCCACTGAACTGCGTGATCTCATAGGGTACCGATAACACTGCAACTGGTTTCTACACTGTAATGTGTTGCAGCAATAATTGTGTGATGTGTGTGGTTTGTACAACCAGTTGCAGCAACGCGACTTCACTTTTTGACTTAGACTTTCGCTGAGCCTTTTCACTGAGCCAAAGCTAAAGCTGAACACTAAAGTCTGTACTTAGACCAAAGTTCAACTAAACGATTAAAAATGGTGGAAAACCGGTAAACCTAACAGAAAATAAATCAACCAGTTATGCTTGGACTTGCTTATTTAATTACGCTGCGCATGCAAATGACGTAATTATGTAATGTCTTATGTCACTGTGTAGCCATTACGGTGTTTATTTTTGGTACCAGACTGTTTTAATTTACTAAACTATCTGTACGTATAGGACTGTAAATAGTCGCCATTTTTTACTCAGGGAAATCTCTTCACTTTTTGACTTAAGTAGGTACTTAGACCGAAGTTTAGGCTCAGCGAAAGTCTAAGTCAAAAAGTGAAGTCGCCCGTTATATATTGATCTCATGCAACTTATTGCTGCAACAGTTGCAAAGGATATGTGGTTTTAGTGTTCTGGTTGCAGCAACACTACACTTGTGTTGCTGCAACATTATATTAATTCTGTGCATCCTGTTGCAGAGACAGTTGCATTTAGTTGCAGCAACGGTAGGGTTGTGTATTTCGTGAATTGCTCGTTGCAGCAGCTGTTGTTGTTGCAACAGTTGCAGGCATCAAAGCCTGTATATTCAGCTGCTTCTAGCATTTGCTCTGGCTTCATTTTTGTCGTTGGCGCTAAACGTGTCACAGACAGTTCTTAAGTCGTGTACTAAGCGACAGAAATGAAATAAATGAACTGCCAGTTCGTTCAGTTAGTACAATCAACTGAACAGGCATTTCAGTGCAGTTCGTTTGCTCAGTACACTTCTTACATGCAACTGCACCGAGATTCTCAGTTTAGTTGATGTTTATTTCTGTTGCTTCGTACATGTCTTAAGGCACTTTGCTGAACTGAAGAATACTGTTGCGTGGTTTTGCCAATTCAAATCATCAACTTCACATATGTTTTTCACAGATGTTTCTCACGTTGTCAGTATATATAGTCTGTTGACTATGAGCTTGAACTGCTTGCTGTTGGCAGCATATTTCTGTTGTTCATCTCTGCCTGATTCTGCTAATTCTTTCGAATTTATTTATGGCAGCAGTTAAATTTTTCTTGTTTCCATGGCACACAGACATGGTTATTCTGTTTCCTGTGGCATATTTAACAGTGGCCAACCCACCAATGCCTCCTCAGCGTTGACGTCCTGCAGAATTTTGCTTGCTGGAGAAAAGCATCAAAATTTTATGTATCAATTTACAAGAAGGTCTTCCCTCCTACTCACTCACTCAATCAGCTTCTGAAGGGATGCTTCATCCTCCATATTGTTTGCTTCTTCGAATTCTAAATTTGCCACTGTTTTTTTCTGTCTTTTTGTTTTTACTCTGTGGTAAAGTTGGTGGGAGGTGGGAGGTAGGGGATGGATATTTTACAACTTTTTGACAGTCATCTTTTCATTCTCCTGCGTCGCTGTGCATTCGCCGAGTGCGTGTAGTGATGTGAATTTGCTCAACATTTTGACGATGACGACGTTTAAACGTTTAATCTGCTGCCTCACTACTGCTGAGACTTTGACGTAGATTTTCTTTACTCGTAGGTTGAAACGGTAACTAAGTTATATTAATACATCAAAATGCAACCTTTCATTTACATTGTTTGTTGCAACCATTGCTGCCTTCTTTGGAATGACTGTCCACCAGGTGTCACTGCGGCTGAGAATAATTGATCATAGATGTGTCTTGTGTGGAAGTTCGTAGGACCCTTCATCTCGATTCATCTACTTGTCTTTGTCTTGTTCTTTTCTTTCTAATGTGTATCGTTTTCCCGATCCTTCGGTCCATCCTGTTGCTTTCTTTGATGGCGTGGTTTGTGATGGCAGACTTGTTTTGCTCTGTTACTCTGACGACTTACTGTCCAGAGCAGCGACACCTGGTGGACAGTCATTCAGAAGAAGAAGGCAGCGGTTGCAACAAACAATGTAAATGATAGGTTTTATTTTGATAAATTTTTGTAAGTTATACTTACCTGTAACAGAGATTGGTCGACGTCTCCTTCATTCACTGATCGACGCATAGCGTCTCTGTTATCTTCTCTGTTTTTGTTCTCGTTATTATTTGTGTTTATGTTAATCGTCTGTTTAATAGTGATTTTTGTTATTATTTGTCACTATTGTTTCTCTTTCTTTGGTGTTGGTGTATTTTGTCATCGGTTTTCGCAAAATGTGAGAAAATAATTTGTACAGCCGATTTGCACAGAATATATTTGCTGGTATTTGGAGCAGCAAATCGGACATTTGCTGTACTGAAATGCGGAAAGTTACAGGTCTGCTGTTTTAATACAACTGATATAATAAACGTTAAAGAAATTTTAAAAATGTAAAAATGCATTTTATTTAAAAAATTAATAATCTTCGTAAACTTTGAATGTAAATTATGACCTCTTTTTTCTTCACGTAGTTCATCGTTGCATGAGGCATTTTTCATATTCACCAAATTTTGCCACCGTGCGTAAATTAGTGAATCTGAATACAAAATGTGCCATTATTTCATCAGTCAAACTTCATTGTTTATTTACAAAAATTTCACAGTGCTGTCATTTCAGCACTAAGAGTTTGACGTTCATTCAAGCATAAAAATGTTGCCAAGAAGGTTAAATATGCTGTTTTATGAAAATGAAAAAAAACATTTATAAGCATTTAATATAACTTCGATTTGCACATAATGTGATCCAATGGCTGAAGTTATGCTCTCGGCATATGTGTCAGTGTTTGATTGTTTTTTTTTGTATTTTGTTGATATTGTGTATAGAACGTATAGGCTGCTTGCGCTGTAAAAAAATCAAACTATAGTCTCTTCTCTATGAGTCAGAATTTGCAGCTCTCTGTGCCGTCAGTGGCGTCGTGGGTGACAGACGTCTGTAACAGCCCCCCCCCCATATTTAATCTTAGCCTATCATAGAATTGTTGTGCTTTTTTGCGAGATTTTCATCAAAAATACCATATTTGGGAGGGAAATATCCCCATTGTTTTAGATTCAGCTGCCCAGTTGAAATTCTAAGCACCCGTATCATTTTTGTCGGAAATTTTGCAGATGTATGTCGGAAAATCGTCGCAAACTTTTTAACCCGCAACGTCACTGGCATCTCGTTTATTTATCAGTAATTGTATTAATTAATTTAATTTAACTAGTTTAAGTTGTGGGCGACGGAAACGTGTTTTTTTCTGAGACACCCTGTTTAATTCTACAGGGTGCGGCAAAAAAGTGGACCCTTAAAGTTGTTCACTGTTTTCTCAGCAACCGTTTAAGATTTTAATATGAAATTTTACGGTTTTATTTAAAGAAACATTCTACATCTAATTGCCAAGTAAAATGTGATTCTGTTGAAAAGCGACGAAGTTATAGACAAAATGACTGCCTACCGATTTTTTAGCATTAAAAATGTTCAAGCTAAAAATGCTATTTAATTTTCAGAAACTGGTTACACGTTACTACCGATGACGTCACAGTGACGTTTTGATAAACAGTAATTTATATTGTTTATAAATTATCACTAAATTATTGTTCCTTTAAAGCAATCGCCGGCTGCTCACCGGATTCATCTTCGAGCAGAACGGCGCGCCGGGCGCGTCAGCATACACAGCGCGCAACGCCGCGCAGCGCACAGAACTGGTTGCGGGCCAGCTGTCCAGATATCATCACAAATTAGACCAATGGCCTCCAAATTCGTCGAATATAAACCCAATGGACTATCACGTATGGGATGTAATGTTGGAGGCTTACCGCATGCTTAAAACAAAGCCGAAAACAAGCGCTGAACTCAAGGAAGCGTTTCAGGTTATTTGGGACAATCTGCCACAGGGACTGATCGACAAGGCTATAAAAGATTTATCAAATGAGGCGACTGGAGGCTGGTGTTGTTGCTTGGAGCTGGTGGTGAAGACTTCGAACATTCGCAGTGACAATAGAATTCTTGCATTGATCATTATTTAACTGTGTTGTTTCAACGATGTCATTAAATTGGTGTTGTAGCCGGAACATTTTTGAATGCTGAAAAAATCGGTAGGCGGTCATGATAAAAAATCTATAACTTCGTCGTTTTTCAACAAAATCACATTTTACTTGGCAGTTAGATGTAGAAGGTTCTAGTAAATAAATCTGTAAAATTTTAAATTAAAATTCCAACCAGTTGCTGAGAAAACGGCGAAAAACTTTAGGGGTCCACTTTTTGTTGCAACCTGTATATCATTTACTGCTGCTCTTTGCAGGCACTTGTTAGTTGCTGTCTGCAATTATTTGATTTACTTCAACCGCATTTGTAATGTATGCAAGTCAGTGACTGTATAATTAGCTCGGATACAGGTAATTTTACTCGCTTCGTGTAATGTGTAAGTTTGCATTTTATTTGGAGTGTTTACGTCGGTCGATTATAGGTCATATGACGTCATAGTTTCGGTTTAGCTTTCATCGTAATGTTTTTTTCTTCCTATTTTTTTGCATCAGTAGAAAGCATTTAACGGTAGTTAAAATTTGGTTCGAGTTCGTTACACTTGTATTTGTTTCAGAAATCTAACGACGGTCATGTTCAGTAATACTGTAGCCTAGTATTAACTCACGGTGTTTCATAAAAAGGACCCCTTTTTCTTTCTTTCATAATTTACTCAAATGATGATAAATTTACACGAATTTTTTTACCTCTTGTAGCTGAATAAGTTCTTATTCAAAATATTTTAACAAAATATGGTTGTTGACTAAATATTCTTTGCTAGTC
>Ga0209367_1002942_pt1 | contig 22837 bp, 11 predicted proteins | sample WorMetLIZISLAND2_FD_187412 | JGI IMG/M metagenome (GOLD analysis project Ga0209367, IMG submission 187412) | Marine gutless worms symbiont microbial communities from Max Planck institute for Marine Microbiology, Germany - Olavius geniculatus... ... | reverse complement strand
AGACACAACAAAACAGTCCGATAAATTGGATTTTATTATAAGCAAAAAGTGTATACTTTTAAATTTAACACAATATCTATAAACAATAGGTGCATTGTAGACATGTGTACTTGTAGACATAACCTATCCGGAAAGATGAAAATTTTATAAAGTTTTTTTGTTGATGTTAATGCATATTTTGTCTTCCCAGGTAGTGCAGAAGCAGATGTTGGTGAGGTGGGAAACTGAACGGCCATTTGATGGCCAGTTGTGTCTTGAATATGCGTACCAAAAATTATTAAAATTGGATAACCCTTCTTCAAATTATGGTAAAAAATTTGGTGTTTTTATGCCCCACAGTGTAGTGATTAATAGTAACCTTGGCCGCATCTCTTACTGTTTCCGATATGGCCAGTTTTCCGTTAAAAACGCACATCTTACCTATCCCCCGTCCATTCATGATTCAACCCAGAATTTGAAAATGTTTCCCTTGAAATAATCGCTAAAATTTTGCATGCTTATAGGTTTATGACACAAGGCTAATTATTCCTGTAATAGTTTTCCCCTACGATCTACCGTTTAGCCACAATACATCCGTTACAGATTGATGGACAGACAGACGACGACAGACGACAACCGTGCCATAAGCTCGACCGTTACTTAGGCCCCATGTACGGTCGGCTATAAACCGTTCTGTGTTAGTGCAATACTTCGTTACAATACTACATGTTGTAGGCCCCCTATTTGCTAAAATTATGACTAAAGATACCGGGTATATTCGGCTCGAGTCGAACTCCGTTTGCTGACATTCTGTCAGTGAATGTCGGCCAACCGCCTCAAGTTAATTCAATTCATAAACGTCAGAACTCCTCTGTAAACTTCAACGTCGGCGCCTAAATTTACACTTTCACGTAGGCCCTACTTATATATACGTGTACTTATTCGAATGGGTTCGTTAATTGTCTGTAGGGCTACTGAAAGAGAAATTGGAAGCTGCAGTGTGAATGTGTGCAACGACGTCCACTACATACCGCAGATATTAGGCCTACAGGCGCTAATGGCTGAGTTGACAAAATGTCAAAGTGCCGTGCAGTAAAAAGACACGACTCAGTTCCGGGTGATTTGACTGAAACGCCGACCACTTCCGACCGCCTTTATGTAGGCTACTTCTAGACCTATAATGTTGCCCTGTCTCCGCGTATATCAAACATGTCTCTATACCGCAAGCAGCCTCTATCATCACAGGCTCACAGTTTCCACACAGTTATTGTTGTCGACCGGAAGTGTTTTCCGACACCCGCGGGCCTTGTTGGTCGGTCGCGTGCCATTTGCGACTTCCGCGCAATCGGAAACGGACGCTAACAAGTGCACACGTGTGCATGATGGCTGCCGGTAATCGCAGTAAGACAACGCGAAGGTAGAGGGGGGCATCAACGTGGCGCGGGTTAATTCGTAAATCGTAATAAAACCATGCCCGACAAATCGCACCGTATCGCCATAATGCATGGGACAAAATCTCACTACTATAGGCTAAGGCCTGCTGTCGCTATTCAGACTATCTGACATATTACTGAGGGGGGCTAGTCCTGGTCCCACACCGAAAGTCTGGAACCACTGCTCCCACCAAGTGGCACAGTGGCTTCTATCCCCCCAAATCTGGAATCAGAATCAAGCGCAACTCCCCCTCCCCAGTGCTAGGCTAAGGTTTTCCCCCAATTTCTGACTCAAGTTTTCCCCTCCATTTTGGGCTTCTTTCCCCTCTAGGGAAAAAGTTTTGCTAAGGGTGTAGTTTGTCCAGTGAAAATGGGGGAAGTAAAAAATAGAGGAGAATTTTTGTTAAAGGCGCAGATTGAAAAATAAAGGAAGTAAAAATAGGATGACGTTTTTAGGGTGTAGTTTGCTTAGTAAAAATAGGGGGTTTGATCTACTACCTTATCAAAACTCCCCCTATTTTTCATTGGGCGTAAGCTGCGCCCACCAGGTATAGGGATAGAAGCCACTGGAGTGGCATATTTGGAAATGCGAAAAAAGGTAACAGCTACCAGATATTTTACGACACCTATTACATTCCTCACCATTTTTTGATTAATTTCTTCATTTTCCAAGGGAAGGACCCAGGCGCCGAGCTCTTTTCTGAGCAGTTTTTGTTCAACCAGCCAACTTCCCAAAGTTAATCCAGAGTTGGCCTGATCTTGAAGAGAGAAGCAGGTTTACCTAATGACATCGCAATATTATAGCATGTTTTTCACGACAGATGTCTTTTACACCAACTAACCAACAGTGAAGGAAAAACAGAATGCGCATGTAGTAGTAGTGGTAGATGTAGTAGTAGTAGTAGTAGTCGTCGTAATGTTTAAATTACTTTACTTGGCGGAGATATGCACTCTTACGAGCATTTTCTAGTTGCTTCTAGTTTCACTGCATATTATAATATAAAACAAAAATTACCGAAATTACTAGCATGTCACGAAACAGCGAGGGCTAACTTGGTTAAAAAATAAGGCAGCATAAACGGAAACTTAAGAATGTGGGCCTGGCTATGGCCACCTCCAGCCCTCCCCAACAATCCCCATGGTTCAGTCGTCACTGCCAGAAATCATCACAAACAAAACTCGCTGGATTCAACATAAAAATACGACAAAGAACAAACACTTTAATAATAAAAATGTATATATTGCAAGAGATCACATAAGTCTTACGATGAATGTTTAATTGTTCTAAGCAGGGTGGCCAACAACACAATAAACTCGATTCTTCTGCTAGCTTCGACTTCCACTGACTCTCTGCATCTGTGTGTATTCATTACAGCACGGAAAGAAAGCTTAGGCTATTGTTTGTAAAATAAGTAAAAAGATTGGCTACATAATTTTTGTAGTGTATCCATCTATTGGGTGGTCCACGAAATAACAAGCCCGAACTTTCACACATTCTTAACTTCATGTTCACTTTCTTCAGTAGTCACATCAGTGGTAAAGAGGAAATACAGAAAAACTCACCACTTTCAAAACTCGTTACAAAATCTGGTCAGCTTTAAAACTTTAAAACTGAAAATTACCTTGTACTGGCTTACTCTAAAACTGACTACATTTCACAAGGTAGTGCAGCGACGCGTTTGGTACGTGATGGTAACTTAGTGATCTGATCAGCCATAACTGAAAATTTACTAGAGACTATGTTGCTGAAAAAAAGAATTACAAAAAGAAACAGGTGAACATATGACACTGTTTAACGTGCCACTGTGTACACTGCAAATTGCCAACTCGTTGTAATATAAAACTAATATCAGTCTACCAGCTGACAGGGTGGGCCAAAAAACTGACACCAATTTCAATTGTTAATATAATAGCAATATCATATAAACTGCAAAGATCGGATATTAATACTATTGAAACAATTTCAACATTTGCTATTAATTATTCACAGCTTAAGTATGCTAAGTAATTGAAAAATATCTGCATAATTCTTTTGGGACCACAGTGTTTCTTCACGCACAGATAGTAAATCAATCAAAAAAACAGCGTTCACTGTTAGTTAACCCAAGCATCGTGATGAAATTACAATTTATTCACATAAAGCCAAAACTTTTTACACTGGCAGATGAGACGAAAAACTATGTAATGATGATGTCACTTCATTAAAATGACATGAAAGTTAGTAAACAAATTGCAGCTATAATGCGCTAAACAAGAGAGAAATAAAAAACCGAATGGGTGTCACTTTTCTGGCCCACCCTGTACGTTCTATCATCAGCAGATAAAACACAGTACAGGAAGGAAACATGGCTGTCGGCCAATGTATCTAAATCGGGAGTTGGTCCAACGTAATTGCAAATGGAAAGTCGGTGGGGAAGAGTTCATGTGCACGAGGGTACATGAGCTTGTACGAGTGTTTGATTGTCACCTCGGCGACTCCTGCTATGTCTCCGATCTCTACACGGACACAGAAAACATTTCACTCTTTTAACATTCTACCGTCTCTAGCAACATTTATCCCGTACACCACCGACATTCCGACAATGTCCCGTATCTCCAGAGAGTACAAAAATTTCAGTCTTATAACGTTTCTACACTCCTGAGTGGCATTTAGACCCTATAACAAGAGAGTGGCAATATCTCCAATCTCTGCATGACACAACACTTCACTTCTCTTTTAACATTCTACGCCCCAAGCAACAATCAACCCCACCCCATGCCAACAACACAGATGATATCTCCAATCTGTGCACGACAAAGAAACATTTCACGCACTCTTTCAGTGCATTGTATTCTGTAGTGGCATTTAACCCCATCACTCTGTCCACAGAACACTCGTCCTCCAATAGACAGCATTCTGACATTGATGACTGTCTAGAGCATGAGGGAAGATTATTACAGAGTGGGCCCAAAAAATGGCACCATTTTTGTACATCTCATAATTTCATCATAAATTAACCAATTTTCTAAACTTTTTTACTGTCAGAATCAGGAGACTATTTGTAATAAAACTATTACTATGGATCCCACCACTTCTCAAGTGTGTCGCTACACTACTTTGTGAAATATCAGACGACGCACTCAAGCCTGCGACACCACTGACCAGTTGTGTGATGAACATTGATCGAGCTTCCATGTGGCCCCCAAACAGCCCGGACGTAAATCCAGTCAATTATGCGGTTTGGGATGTTCTTCAACAGATGGCCTACCAATTTTGACAATTCACGACAGTCAACCAGCTGAAGCAAGTGACTGTCATGGAGTGGGGCAAACTGCCTCAGCATTTGGTCAGTGGCGTCGCATTCTTGGACCCATCATCAAGCAGCAAGGCGGACACATTAAACATTTGACGTAAAAAGTGTGAGATACGACCTCTTAGACAATAACTGAGACAAAAACACATTTTTCTGTTGTTAATTTCTTAAAATGTGTTGTTGCAGAAGTTATCTTGTTTTTAATTGTTATTCTTAAAACACTGACATTTCACATGCTAATGTAGTAACACATTTGAAGCGTGGTGGGAACAATAGCAATAGTTTTATTGCAAACTGTCTTCTGATTCTGACAGTAAAAAAATTTGGAAAATCGGTTAATATTTGGTGAAACTATAAGGTGCCACTTTTTGGCCCACCCTGCAGAACTGCCATTATTGTCAGTTACATATGCACACTTTAAATTGGCAGTTCTTAGAATTTTAGGTTTAGGTTGTTTTTAGGTTTTGTGTCTCATAAAGGTTAAACTTTTCGTAAATGTTAAACTTTTTGTTTCGTTATTATATGTACGTGCATTTTGCCTGGAAAGGCTGTCCCCGAAATGACCTATACTGTGTCCGGTGGGACATAAAACCCTACTCACTCACTCACTCACTCCACAGAACAAAGCTGTAGCAAGCACAAGCTTGTTGGTTTAGTAAACGAGTAAGCGAATGACGATTACCTTTCTGTGACTTTTTGTCCTCGGATGCCTGTGAAGCCATGAAGATGGCGGCAGCAGCTACAGAGATGGGACTGCGTCTGTGTAATAACACAACAAACAGTACCGCGGTATAATTAGAACAGTATCAGCCAATCAATCAATTCAAGATTTCTAAAGTGGCCAAGCAATACTGCAGGTACACTAAAGATAAGATATAGACGGAAGCAGTCCAGGAAAAGTCAGTAAAAGCATTTTGTGAAAAACGTGTTTTTAGTCACCGACGGAAGCTGGATAACAATTCCGCAGACGTTACATCGTCCGGCAGGCAGGTCGTTCCCCATCTGTGGGTCGACAACTGAGAAAGCCCAGGGGTTACGATGGTTGTCAACTTGACAAGAGGCACCACCAGATGGTTGGTTCCAACACAATAAAGAAGTTGGCAGCCAGGTAAGTTGGCGACGTATAGTTGGATGGATGAAAGTATTAAATTACAACAATACTACAAGAGTACTACTATGACAGAACAACGACATCAGCACAGCATAGCTCATAATGTGAAACGCAACAAATGCCAAAAAAACATTCAAGTCATTGTCAAATCCAAAAGCCCACTGGGCGGTGTTGATCTCAGTTCTCCAAAAAAACATTCCACTGTAAAGAAGAAAGAGAATGACCCACCCACCATGTACACCCAATCTTGAATGAAAAGTCCACAAAACTGATACAAATTCATATTACAACCAGTGGCACAGTAGTAAGGAGGAGGCCCTGCGAAGAGCCAGAAACAAAATGCCGGAGTAGAGGGCAAAGGCATCGTTTCAACATCAAACTGAGGCTTACTTACTATCACTGCATGAGCTACTTATGCACAGGCCGAACATAACCATACACAGTACACCAACTTTTGAGGTACACTGCTGCTAGTTAGTCTGCCAGGAAGCGATAGTTTTTGGAGCGGACGTATGTTTTGCTGGCATTTATTTTTCTCTTTTTTTCCTCGCGCGTTTTCCGAGCTCCGTCGGCCATCGCCATGAAAATTTGCACAATGCTCGGAACTGTGTTCAATTTTATAATCCCGATCCAAAATTTTGGAAGGGCCTCCCCAAAAAAATTTTAGCGGCCCAAAACATGCAAAATTTGGACCGATTTCAATCGACTTTAAACTTCAACGGCAAATATCTCTGGAACGGGTAAAGATATTCAATTCCTACATCGTTCTGCGAAAAAAGTCCGGTGAACTTTGGTCCACTAATGGCAAAGATCTCAATGTGGAATCATACCCACCCAAACTGACTTTTTCGGAAGACCACATTTCGGCCCCTAAGGAGTGCTGCACCCCAAATTTTAACACTCACTAGAAAATGACCAAGTCTTGCTAGCGCACCTTCTATCACGAATGATGGTCCCCCTTACAATTTTTTTCAAAGAGGGGTCCAAACTGGCTTCAATTTTAACGAATTATGCCACAATAACTTTAAAGCCAAACGGAGTAGCCTAATGAAACTTTTCCACATGATGTAGTGCTAAGTGGAGAGGATAACTTGTGTACAAATTTTGGGGTGCACCACCCCCTTAAAATTCGGGATAGTGAAAAGCGTCCAAAATTTGGCATGATTTAAAACAACTTTCAACTTTGAGCGCCAATATCTCTGGAATGGATGAAGAAATCGACAAGCGGTAAACGACGTTATCAACTGCCGTCCCTCCCGCGTTGAACAAAAAAGTTGGGTGAACTTTGGTCCACTAACGACAATGGTTAGTTGGCTAATGTCTACCTACCCTAAGTTGACACTGCATGTTCTGCATATTCTAATGCATTGGAGTTCAGGTCACGTGAGTTTGCTATGAGGGAAATGTAAGCCCCCTATACTGTCCCCCAAATCGGACTTAGGGCGCCGGGTGGACTCACGTTGAGTTTTGCCCCAAATGTCTAGTTGCTACTAAAACCCATTTTAAAATGGCACACGCCATTGTGTTATGGCCTGCAACACTGTAGGCTGTACTACAAAGTTTACAAACAGAACAACACGCTAGATGTGACTTAATCATGACAAGCTTATTCATCACAAAGTGAACCGATGTAATCTATACGGTATACGTTATACATACCCAGGTACAAGGTCAAGTTCCACGGCTCGACGTGCAATGTGAGTCGCTGCCTTCTGAATTGTTGACGACAAACCAAGACTCGAACAGAACCGACTCTAAACACACAGATACAGACTCAGACAGATAAACAGATATTGATAGATCAAGACAGACACAAAAAGACAGACAGAAAAACAGATACACAAACAGACAAGCTAATAGCTTAGGAACTGGCGCACGCCACGCGCAACGTAAAAATTGTGGCCAAACTGCTGCAGACTGAGACATGGTTACTATTGACAGCCTATAAGAAGTCACCAGTACCCTATGTGATAGCACCATCACCGACCACTTACGACTTACCGTTTAGCCACAATACATCTATTACAAACGATGAACGACAGAAAGCGATGGTCGACAACCATGCAAAAGACGCCTACAGCATAGCGGTAGTGCGTCAATAGTATCAGTCAGACAGATGAATGAATTGGACGGGCAAGATCCGTAATGTGGCCTGTTTCACGGCCGTATAAACAAGCCACCGGTCGCCGGGTCACTGCATGCTACTGTATGCCGCTGGCACGTGCTACATACTGCGCTCATTGTCCAGGGATACACTGTCACAAGAGGGGAGACTTTGTAATGGGAAAACTAATTTAACGTGACACCGCCAGACCGACAGTGTTGACGCTGACGACTTACACGAAGCACTACAAACAGAAGGACTGACAGAGCAACGTGCTGCTGCTGCTAAGTGCCAGAGATGGTGATTATGTCACCTTTGGCCGACCAATTCGAACGGGACAAAAACACAGACAGATATATGGCCATCAACATGCACCGAGGCCGCTGTTGACTTATTGGCAACTTACCTAATGCAACCTACTAATGCGGGGGTCCTCTTTGTGCTGCAAACGAGGTATTAAGATGGGCGGTTTCAATAGGCCCAAGTGAGAGGCAGCATTAGACTAAACTTAGTCGCCTGCTAATAGTGCTGCTCAGACCGAACGGACAGACACATAAACAACATTCAGGAAACCTTTTGCATCTAAGCATTGAATATGAGCAGAAAATAGAATGGCTTATAGTGCCAGTGCGCACGGCAATTAACAAACAGACAGATAGAGACAGACACACACATGTTCAAAGCCTATCACTTGATTCCACTCACACTGGGGGCCCACAGAAGCTCACGGCCCCAGTTCATTGAAATGCCTACTATCACACCACCACTACTACAACAACTAACACTACAACAAGCTTGGTATGTACCATAAAATCGCCAGTCGTAATGAGTTCGACGCTTGTCTCGAGATTCTTGAGTATGAGTTTAAACACTCGACCAATCTCCTTCTTCGACACTTTTGACACGGCGCAGATTTCTACGCACAATGACAAGCAGCAACAGTAATCAGTTGGGAGGAAAAACAAAAAAGCTGTTGCTTCCCTAAATTTTTAGCTGTCCGTAAATCCTCTTCTTAACCCAAAATTTTTGCTCAAAAATGCAAGATTTGGGGCTGAATAAAACCATTTGGGGGCAACTTCAGGGGCAAAATTGGATTTTTTTAGCACCCATAATCTCTTCTGTCATAAATAGCAACTGTCTGTCGGAAAAATGCAACTTGTGGCCCTGCCTGCTTTCTGAACCCACAATGACACTGTCAGCAACAACAACAATAATATGACGTACACAATTTTTAACCTAATGTTTAAAATTCTGGCAGTGCGCCGGTGAAAAGTAATGTGCAATAAAGAGCAAAGAGCACGGTTGGCAAGTTTGTGCTAACAGAGGTTAAGCCACAGCTTAAGCTGGTTAAACCGACCACTGATCAGTGGCACAAACAACTCTGCTGACGAGCTAGTTTCCCGACTTATCTCGCAATGATTTATCTTTCCTATGCTGTTAACATCTTTCGTTTCAACTGAAATCAAACCACATCACCAAAGTGACAGTTAATCGACAACAGTCTTTAGCATGGCCCAAAATATACAAATACAAAAAATTTAATTTGAATGTATGTTACAATTTTGCTTTTCTTTTGAAACATGCTACAGAAGAAACAACCTACTCCAGCTGAACTCGTTAACCAAAAAATGAAGGTAGACTGTAGCAGAATGAAATGAATACAAACAAAAGCAGAATATAGCTGAATAAACACAAATGAAATTAAATGTAAACTAAAGAGCTGACACTTGCTAACAATAAAATATGAAATGTTATAAAATTCCTGACACAAACCCTTGAATGTCCTGGGAACGCCTTCCTGCCTACAGGCAATGTAGAGGCATGCTGAGCCGATGGCATCATTGCTGCGACCTTTTAGAGTCTTAGAGACGTGGACTTGTTTGAACAAGGCATCTGCACGATCCTTTGCACAGACGACATACACAGACTTAACACACTGCCAACTCAACTCGAATCAAGACAGCCCGGCTAACGCAAAAAACGTGCAACAATGGTGCATGTAGGAGAGTCAACTGCAAACCAATCTAAGCTCAGCGATTGTAGCAATCGACATTCGACACGACCATGATAATGAAAGCTAGTATTTATAGTTTTGTGTAGACATTCGCTAGATAGTGTAACTGATATCACGTATAAACTACTGTTTGACAGGCCAAAAGCATGCATTTTTAGAGGCACCCCTCTTTGATGCCGTCATGTACAGGCCTTCTTGAACATAGAGGGTCGGGACATGGACCCTTGGAATCTACGTTTAATGCTGAAAATTTCGTATGCAAGTTGTCCTGATCTATCTTTTGTGACTTTGATGCAATTCGCTCTTGAAATGTGTCTCGCAGCCCAAAATCGCCAAAAAATCCACAAAAATTGCGATTTCAGTGTTCAAGGGCATTCCAAGGTCATTGCTCTTGGTGTGAATCAAAAGCCCATGTACGACTTCTTATTAGTGATTAATAGTAACCGAGCCGCTATCTCACACCTTTTCTGAGATACAGAGACATATTGGCTAAAAATCACAAATTTTTCCTACCCCCTCTCATTTAGCGACCTTACTATTGAATTTATGGAAAAGCTTTACGGTTCCTGAAACTAGAGTCTTCCAGGCAGCAAACGGTGAAGATTTGGTGATCCTAACTTGCACCATTTTTGACAGATCCACCTGTGTGACAGAGAGACGGACAGAATTGCGATAGCTAACACGTGCTATGGCAGTTCCTACTGTCGTGCGTAAAAACAATAGCCACAGCCACACAATGACCATTAGCATCACAGAGACTCTTTGGACAGAAAAGAAGTGGCTTGACAGTTAGACTATAACAAGAAATTTGAGCTAATGCTCACGAGACGTGCGAAAGCCTATAGCAGTTCCAGTTCAGTAGCTTAGCTGAAAATTGGGGTGTTCACGCTAAGTTAATATACAAATACCAAATTCTCTATCTGGATCGCATAACGATAGTTCAGTGGCTCCACCTTGTGAATGATATAGATTTGTGTCACAGCCCGAAATCGTCAAAAGAATCTATAAAATCCCCTATTTTAACGTTCAAGGTCATTCAAGGTCACTGAATTCAGCGCCAATTGAGAGCCAGAGCTTTACGGTTCCTGAAACTAGAATCTTTCAGGCAGCCGACGGTGAAGATTTGGTGATCCTATCTTGCACTGTTTTTGACTGATCCACCCGTGTGACAAGACGGACTGACGGATGGACAGAATTGCGATGGCTAAGACGCGCTGAAAGCAGTAGCTGCTTTCGTGTGTAAAAAGAAGCACAAAGTGCATGAAATAAACTTAATTAAACAGGCTTTGTACGCTTTGTAAAATGAAGTAAACAAAATCGCCAGTTTGTTTTCTTCGAACAGTCCTAAGATGTAACTGAATTCAATAACCTATGCATAGCAAACTATATACACCGTTAAAACACACTACAATGACTGATGTCTCACAGGAGAGATTGCTAGGTCAATGCCAAACACTAGTTTTAAACATGAGGCCTAAATTGTGAAAAAAAGAGAAAACAATTTTTGAATGAAATTCAACTAAACCAAGAGCGAAACTGTCACTAGAATGCACTAAAAAGCATCGTGCAATTTTCAACTTTCATAAAATTAACTAGTGAAAACTGTTAAGCTGTTGAAGCCTCCACTGTTTGTTGATATTCCTCACATTTCCTATGACCTGTATTAGGGCCTAGCAGCAGTAAACATAAAAGATTTTTTCCTGGTGAATTAACACTAGAACAACGGCATTTTTGATATACCTAGATCGATGGCGGGCGTCAATTGACACAACAGTTACGTCGTGAAACGCCTTGTTAGACCTTATATTATTTTGTATATGTGCTGTATTTGGTGTAATGAGATTGATAATTACTAATTATCTAACTATGACTAATTAGTTATTGCATAACGCAATGCCACGCGGCATCGGCAAGTAAATGCTATAGGCTTAGCTGATGCATGTCCAAATGTTTGACGTAGCAAATTTTACTACAGTATTGTTCGCACAAATGGCGCCCTATTTGTGATACATATAGGTCTTTTCGTTGATCTAATGCATTTGATGTTATCATCACTTCATCACCTTTGCAACCCACTACAGTAGCATCAATGTTTATTAACAAACTATACGAGTTCAGCAAATTACAACCTTTATTAACTGATCTGTTAATGTTATGGCAACCGCTGCTGCCTTCAACGGAACAACTGTTTGCCACTAGATGCTGTGTCGATAAATTACTCAACAAATTTTGTAAATCTGATAAATTCATACGGTGACTTCTCAACCTATGAGTTTATTCAACAGTTATGTCATTGTTTACAGTTTAAGGTAGCATGACTGATAAGGGATTGTTAACTGACTGCGATCATTTTAGGAAGATTGAGACGATCGGCCATCTGACCAATTTCACGGAATGCCATCAGCAGAACTCGATCAGAACTGCTCATCTGTACAGACAGACATACATAGACACATGTAAACAGACAGGCATACACAGACACATACAGACAGACATACTAACACAAATAAAAAACTGGAATATGTGTGCTTTACATAGGCTGACAAATGTCTACAGCTGCACCAAACACTGACTGATATTGAATAACTGCTTTATTAAAAATTGTCCACCAAATGCGCCAGTGAAAAATAATTCTGAAAATCGCCCAACTTGTGGCAAAAATGGGGACAAAAATTACGCGGCAAGTTTTTAACATGCAGTCTAGAGTAATTAACACACAGCAACATTATGCCTGAGCACATCACCTCTGCAATCCATGGCTGTCTTCAGATCCCATATGAAAACTCATCTGTTCCACATCTGATATCTCACTCCATACAGTGCACAGACAGTGATACTAATTGATGTGGACACTATAATCATCTCTGTTACTTAAGTACTGAGATGAGATGAGTTAGAGAGATGAGGTAAGATCACTGTTGCCTTATATATTGTAGAATACTGTGTATTCATCACCTGTCGTCTGTTCTGATAGAGAGGTCGTCCATCTTCACCGAAGCTGGCAGCACCAGTAGGAGGACTGATGGATGTTGACAGGTCGCCTCCATCCAACAGTGGGTTCTACACAAACATACGGACAAAGATAGAACCAGAAAAGCCCTGCTAACACAAACAGAAATGCACAACAGCCACGGTGCACGTTTGAAAGCCCAGTAAAACAAAGTCTAAAGCTGTGTTCACATAAACACGAGTACGAGTACGAGTCCGGGTTTCTGTTTATGGCCCGTATCAGCTTCAATCGTATGAGTGGAACATTCACGGTCACTTGTACAAGCACATAACTCAATGCATGTCGGCCATATTAAAAATTTGCAGTGAAATTGAATCGAGGAAATGCTTCGCCATTAAAACAATATATTCCACTACAAAGTTACTATTTTTGCTAACCGCACACCTCTAACAATGAACAATTTTATGATAACATCAGTTCTGATGTCAAATACGTGCCACAGCTTTTATAAATTATATTAATACTATTTACCAAAGATTTATTTTTTCGAGTTAAATAAAAACACGAACTGCACAGAAACTACTCACACGAGTGAAATTAACAGGTATCCCGTACTCGTATGTACGTGAACGGCCGCCATTGAAATGCACGCAAACTCCTGTTTGCCAAAAGTCATATACGGGAACCCATACACTGCCGGACTCGTACTCGTGTTTACGTGAACGCAGCCTAAGTCAGTCGCCAGAAGACGCCAGATGACCTGTGGCTCTAGTGTTTATAGTGCTTTACTCGTACTCACCAGAGGGTGTGACGTGTCTCACTCAGCCAACACCGTATCAACTGGATATCGCAATTTTCCCTACCCCCTCTCATTTAGCGCCCTCGTTCGGGGTGAAGCCTTTCGAATTTTCGGAAAAGCTTTACGGTTTCTGAAATTAGAGTCTTCCAGGCAGCCGAAGGTGTATATTTGGTGATCCTAGCTTGCACCGTTTTTGACTGATCCACCCATGTGACAAACAGATGGACGAACGAACGGACAAAATTGCGATGGCTAAAACGCTCTACAGCAGCAGCTGCTGTTGAGCGTAAAAACACATATGTACACTGTACACACGGACAGAAGCACAGACTGCAGGGCTTTGTCCAATTCCAAGACAATATACCGATGAAAGAACATGCATCTGAGTAATAACCTAACTGGACTCGACATACAAGTAACTTCACTGATCATCATTATTTTTATAGTTAGTGCTATTAAGCAAACAATTATCTAGCAAGATATCATTAGAAAGAAACTTAGAATTCTCTACTGTGACCAACAAAGTTTTCAAAATAAAGTTTTTCTTTCTATATTTTCTGAGCATTATAAAACAAAATACTTAATGCACAATATCAGGTCAGCAAACGACACTTCAATAGTTTCCAAGATAATACTTATTCTTTCCACTACATCCCCGGCTCTCTGTGTCTAAGTCTGTTTGTCAAGAGCATTCTTTTCTTACGTTTTCCCATGAGTTTCCGGGCCATTTTTCTAGAATTCATTGTAAACCGGTCTCCTCAGAGAAGAAGCAAACATAATGGCTGAACCTCAGCGCTGCCAACGCGTGAGTTGTCTTTTGAGTCTTTCTCGTTGTTGAACGTTCTCCACTCGGATCCAACGTCAATCACTCTACACGATTTCACACACAACACTCACTGCCATATACAGTCACCCACATAGATTACCCATAATAGATTATATACAGCTCAGAAGCAATCAATATCATCATCATGAGCATGCCCCAGGCTACAGCACAGCCATTTTCACAAGCTGCTCCACAATACATTGTGCTCGATCTTGGGCATGTTGCCATGCTGAGTTCAGTTTGTGGTTGAGCAGCTGAAGGTCGGCTTCCAGGGTCCATAGACGTGGACATCCTGGGGACCTGGGCGGTGCCTCCAGTCATTGGGGAGCCAACAAATAAATGTATGTAAGGTTTTAAATGGCCCACGGACCAATTTAGTACATTTTGGTGGCACTCTAAATTTAAAACAGAGGTTATGTGATTCCAATTCAAGATCATTTCTATTTGCTCACTGGCATGATGGTTAATAAATGACCCTGTTAAAAACAGTTGTAGTTTATTACAACTAGAGTTAGGGTTAGAATTGTGCAATAATACAACTACATTTCTGTTTCGGAAGACAAACTAGTTTATTTGGGGGAAATATTTCACGTAGTTTACTTTAGGGAAATATTTCATTCCTTGCAAATGCTGAATTGTAATCTGTAAATTTCACCCCTCCATTTATTTTGTTAAAAACCTACCAACATATACATGAAACTGATTAACTACAACACTAAGATTTTTAGCACTAATAGTAAACATAGCATGATGTGAAATTACAACCATTCAACTTGTTTACATTACAATAAATGATACCACAGACAGGCTTATGATAAGCTATTACCTGTCACCAACAATGAGACCACACTCAGGGCAGATCATGTCACCAGCGTGGTAGTCCTCCATCAGAATCGCATCTGGGTGATACTGACACGACAGTGACGCTACTTTGACCCCAACTGCTCGACTTGTTTCACTGACGCAAATTATAGCAAAGCGTTTTGAAGATACTGACTACAGAGATTACTGAAAACATGGTGATACGTTCAGATTGCCGATCTGAGATATAGAGAGTGATAGGGCAAATAAAATTGTCCCCATCCCCGCTCCAACCCCATCAAATTTTCCCCATCCCCATTACTGTAGAAATTTCCCCATCCCCATCGCACCCTAGAATCTGAAGTCTAAAGATGAGGACTTTACCACTCATGTCACTTAATGATAATCTTTATTAATGAAAATCTGCCTATTGCTATAACAGATTGACACTGTTTTCAATGTCTTCAAATATAAAAAACCAAAATACCACTTGTAGACTATAGCGGCTAATTTATTATGAAGTCCGTGTAGAAACACTACGCCAGTGACAAACGACTGTATGCCCCACGTCATTGAAACCTTTGGGAGAAGCACCAGTCACATGTGTTGCTAGGCAGCCAGACCTGGGCCATTAATGCATGTCTGTGCCGTCTCTTAGTAGATCCCAGGAATGATATCTGTGACCTCAATTCCTGCAGTCAGTGCAGTGCGCTAACGTGGCTGACACTAATTACTTGATGGGTGATAAACAAGTGCCCAGTGTTCCTGCAAAGCTATACAGCGTGGCACACTGTGGTCGTACGTCATTCATGACCTTAATGAGCATTCTAGTGTCCAGAATGACGCTCACTTATACAATGCATGCAGCAGTAAATGAACTACTTTAGTTTTACCGCTACTGCGGTAACTACCACAAATTTTTACCTCTACCTCGGTACTACCTTAGTTTTTTTATCATTACCGTGGGATTACCATAGAAATTTACCCATTTACCGCGAATACCGTGGTATTAGCACTTTCCCCATTACCACGTCACTCTCTAATCTGAGAATCTTGGACAAAAAAAGATACCTTCAGATTGGTGATCTGAAAAGTGTGCAAAAATTGATATGTTCAGATCAGCGGTCTGAACATTCCAAGGCGTGTTGCCATGATGGCATGTGTCTGCGGCGGTACAAACGCCTATTGGTGCTCGTACAGCCGCACACACATGCTGTCACGACAGCTGGCTTACTGACGACCTCAATCCCTACAGCATATCACAGGTTCAGGCCCGTCGGGAGAGTGGGGTACGGGGGGTAAGCTACCCTGTGCTTCACAACGTTTGGGGGCCCCACCGTCACTCAAAAATATAAAGTACACTAGAATGCACCATTTTAAAAAGAAAAAATCAAGAATTTTCTCCCCAGATGGGCCCCGCGAAAATGTTTCCCCGGGCCCCACTGTGGCTCTCGACAGGCCTGCACAGGTTATGTGCAGTCGCCCAAGTTTGCAGACTTGGATCAGTTGACCCCAATACATAAACTAACTAATGTTACATCTTTAATATGGGTGTCCATCTATCATCATGTAACTCTATCAAATACACTAACCATAACCCTAAACCTAAGCCCAACTCTAACCATAAACCTCAACACTAACCATAGCCTTAACCTTAATAAAATAATAATAATTAATCCCCACCGACCGCAAATCTGTTTGCACAGGCACAGTGACACATTCAGATCGGCGATCTGACAATCTTGGACAAAAATCAGTACCTTCAGATCACCGATCTGAACATATAATTATCATTACTGAAATGTGTCTAGCATACAGGACATGAAATGAAACTGTTCTAGGGCAAATTACATACTACAATAAAATAAAATTGTTTTTTTTTCTCAAATAACAACAACTGACTGGAATCTGTACAGCATCATTCAAATAATAACAAAACAAAAAATTGTATTTATGTTAAGATGCCGTTAGGCTCGATCAATTACTGCATTATATGCAGTTATGCACACATGTAGAACATCAATTTTTCAACAATATTTAGCAGCAACAAGTGCTATAGCTCAAATTTGCTGAAAAGTAGTTGTTAGGGCAGTCTGAACAGTTGCAAACATGTAAAATATCACCGATATGAATCGAAGATTATATCTGCCGTGAAAATTCACAGCAGATAGCCATAATCGACTACTTATTTTCCGTGAATTTTCACGGAAGCATCTTTTTACTTTTGGTTATATGCCATGAAAATTGATGTACGGAAACTTATATATTAAAGCTGGGAAATAATCAAATAATCACACAATTAGGACCTAATAATTACAAGTTCGTATGTATGGTGACAAATTTGCACGTTGAGAAAGCTCAACTTGTTTCTTTCACCACAGTTTCTGCCAGCCTTATGCAAGGTATCTGGTAGTTACTTTAGGCAAGATAGAAATTTCAATGCAGTTTTGTTGCAAATTGTCTGCCACGGTCACAAGTCTGACTGATTTGCAAAATTCTTTCACTGCCAATGTCCGGGCAAAAATATAGACAAGAGTTTAGTGCCACGTTTTGATTCATTGTGTATAGTTTATACATTTTTGAAATACATCAGCTGAAAAGCCATGGCCGCTTACCAGTGATTAGCCTACATAGACTACCACTACGCCTATGGCTACAGAAGTTGCTGACTCACTACTATTATTGTCTGTATAATCTGATCATACTGTACTAAATAGCACTGGCAATTATTTTACTATACTTTGTTTCGATGCAAATTCACAACAGATAGGCCTAATGATAGCCGTATTTATTTTTAATAAATTTTCACGGCAGATAAGCATTTCATGCTAACTTCCGTGAAAATTCACAGCAGATAGCGAAAATCGACTACTTATTGTCCGCGAATTTTCACGGCAGATAACACCTTGCGATATGAATTCAATCCAAAGTCGTCATAATGCACGGTTGTTCAGTTATATTCTTTGTAGATAAAATATCGTTCTAAATACTCTTAGTAAATCAAGTCATAAAGAAATGTCACACAGAGACATTAGAAGTATTATTTCTTTTCTTCTTTTCCAGTAATGTACACATACTCTTGCGAGAAATGTCGTAGATGGGTAATGTCCAATAGATCACTGGTAGCTCAGAGCCTCTGGCACATCCCAAACACGCCCAATGCCACTAAAGTGTTAAATAAACATTCTGCATTTCCAAATGTCATAAAATCACATCATATAAACTAGAAATTCACCTTTTACCCGTCGAAGCTTCCATCGCTCTGTTTGTTGACATTTCCTATAACCGGAAGTAGTATTGGAAGTAAACTGAAACTAGTGATGGGTTATTTACATTTTGTAAAATGTGAAAAAAAACTTTTGGCCGACCTCAATTGTCGCGACTGAGGTACACGACTTTATGCTTGTTGTCTGTTTGTAATATGGTCAGTGATGGTACGGTTGAATAGAGCGATATGGAAATATCCTATAAGCTGTCAAAAGTAACTGTCGCCATCTCCAGCGGTTTGGCCGCAATTTTCAACGCACAGTTCAGTGGCGTAACGACTGACCGCGCAGTATAAATCACACAAAAAAGTAGACCTAAAAGTTGAACACGAGTATTGCTACAAGTTTTTATCATATTCTTTCTGAAAAATTATTTAACCGTACATGATAAGATATCTATAAATATCAGTCACTATCTGTGATCAATTTTCATTCGATCAGTCCAGTGTTGAAGTGTACAAAAACGTAATAAGTCAGTATTATTGATGTTTCAGTTTTTCTATTCAAGTGTGCCTAGCCACCGTTGTCTCAGAAATCTTTTGAGAAAAATAGACGTTTCAAAAATGTACTGGAGGAAACTGAAATTTTAACTTAGTTCAAGTTAGTTGCAGTATTGTCTAATGGCTGAGACACGTTCAATTTACCATAGGTACCATAACACATCCCCTGAAATCTACTGCAACTTCATAAAAGCGTGTACAAAGCAAAAGAAATAAACAAAACTACAGGGTGGTCCAAAAAACGGCACAAAGTTTATGACACCATAATTTTGAAACCGTACGTCATAGTTATGTGGTTTTCAGCAAAATGTTCCAAAAAAAATATTTGTATTTGAATACAGCAGTAAAATATTCTTTGTTATTGCCACTGGCAGTTGAACTATGCAAAAACACTATTACCCTCGACACTGCGGTCCATAAAAACGTGCCACTTTTATTTTTCCAATAGCTCCATGAAACATTAACCGATTTTAATAATTTTTGGTATGCGACATTAGAAAGAAACTTGACGCAAATGTCTATAGTTTTGGCCACCTCGCCCTAAAATTGTTGCTACACTACTTTTTGGAATGCAGAAGTCGTAGTTTGACCATTGACAACAATGAATCATACTGGGCAGTGCATTCATCAGCTCACAAAATTACCGAGACCACAAAATCATTGACAGTTTGTTACTTTGTCTTTATTTTAAAACTGTAAGTCGACAAACTGAAATGATACATCAACAGCGAGTGGGCTGCTTGAGTCATGCAGTTACTGAACGTGCTGTTGGCAAATGGTGTCAACGTCTACGGTCTACCGCTTGCGTTTGTGCTGCAGAACATTTTGAGCACATGCTAAAATGAAAATGATGTGATGTGACACACGTGATTTTTTTTTGAGTGATAATAATTGCTAATTGCATTTGTCGCTATTCAGTTTATAATTTCTGAGCAGACGCATATGCTACCCGATAGGAATTCATTGTTGCCAATGGCCAAACAATGACTTGTGCACTTAACACGGTGGTGTAGCGACAACGTTAAAGTGAGGTGGCCAAAACTACAGACCTTTGCGTCAAGTTTTTTCTTAATGTCGCTTGCCAAAAATTATTCAAATTGGCCAATGTTTCACGGAGCTATTGAAAAAATAATAGTGGCATGTTTTTATGGACCATATGGACCAAGGTACATTGAAAGTAATTCTGTTCTTCAATAGTTCACTTGCCAGCAGCAAAACGAAGAATATTTAACTGCTGTATTTAAACCCTGACTTTAGTCGTGTAAAGAATTTCTTTCATAACATTTTGCTGAAAACCGCATGACTCTGTGATGTACGGTTGCAAAATTATCGTGCCATAAACTTTGTGCCGTTTTTTGGACCACCCTGTACAATGACGTACTTCAGTTCGTTCGCTAAGTACACCGTTTATGGCCAATTCACACCTACGACAACTGTAAGCTGAGTCGCGTTGTGTGAACTTGAATTGCCGACGCAACTCAATTCGACTGCTAGTAAACAACGCGAGGTCAGCAGTGTGACGTCACAGCGCTAATGACGTCACTGCATTTTAGCCCAGTCACAACAGTTGAGCAGCATCATATGTGTGAATTGGCCATTAGATGCAAGTTAACTAAACTGAACGGAGATTCAGATCAGTTTAGTCACTTTGCATACGCCTTAAACAGATGTAAACATTAATCATTTCACAATAATGCTAAATATGATAATTCCGCACCACGAAAAAACAGCCATAAACCCTATGTAATGTCTCATCTTTGTGTATTTTGTACTGAATAAAAAAGTCGTACACCAGATGCCAGTTACAGCCAACTGTACTTTGGTATTTTGAACTCGGTAAAACAGCAGTGAGATGCCAGTTAAAGACAAATGTCACCAAACAAAATATAGCCATGCAAAAAAGCTGATATTAAGACGTCAAGACTTCATTCCTTCTTCTTGCCACGAGTCTTCTTGACCAGAACAGGTTTTTGACTGCTGAGCAGGGCACTGGCTCGTCTCACCGCAGCCTAACACACATTTAGACAAACACATCAGAACAGGCCCACTACATACTGCCATGTATGCAGCCATCCCCTCAAAGTGAGTGAGTAGTTTCTTAAAGGCACATCAGCACAAAATAGGCCATTCAGTGCCATACGTGAATGGCCTATTTTGTGCTGATGTGCCGTTAAGAAACTACTCACTCACTATGAGGGGATGGCTGCATACATGGCAGTATGTAGTGGGCCTGTTCTGATATGTTTGTCTATATCCCGTCATAGCACAGTAAGAATGGGTGTATGACTATGGTGGTCAGCACCGCACTGGCTTGTCTCACTGCCCCCCTCCCCCAATAGACATGCAAGCACACATACCATAAAAGTTTAAAAGCTTGAAAAAAATTCCATGATTTCGTTTGCAGACTGGTGAAAAACTAGGCAAAGGAGGTCACAATTGTATTTCCATTTAATGACATGCCACATAATATTAAACCACAACTCATAAAAAAATCGACAGACTGAATACTAGTGTCTACCCTGAACAACCAAAGTAAAGACACTGCAAAACAGACACAAGTGGCTATTTCCTCTAAACTTTAGGTATCTAATACAAACTAAGACAAATCCACTTGGGAGAGGGAAGGAAATGGACAGGTGGGATAATAATATAGACGAAATGAAGGAGAGGTCTATAGCCTCATGTAGATCGTGAAAGTCTGCTGGCAAACCCCATTCGGGTCCTATTTTTGAAATTTATAAAAAAGACAAAACCCTTTATAAAAATACTATTCGCAAAAGGCAACGTGAACAAAGAGAATATTACTCGAATGAGTTACATAAAGCTCTTATTAAAAAACAAGGCTCTTCTTTTTGGAAGTGTTGGAAGTCTAAATTTGAGACCAGTAAAAGTAGTATGGGCCCACGTTGTGCTAATGGCATAGCGGATGGTAATGAAATAGCGAAACAGTTTGCTCAACATTTTGCTACTGTTTGCACAAATAACTTTAGTTGTAGAGCAGCAAAACTGAGGAGTAATTACATGCAAATGAGGGCTGGTTATTGTGGTCGTCCGGATGATGCACGTTATTGTTTCGACATTGAGTTAGTGGAAAGTGTAATTTTTAATTTGAAACGTGGCAAAGCAGCAGGTTTTGATGGTATTACTGCAGAACATTTAAGATTTAGTCACTGTTTGCTATCATGTGTCTTATCTAAGCTATATAATTTTATGTTACGATTGGCTTATGTGCCTCATTGTTTTGGTTTATCCTACACTGTCCCTGTAGTTAAAAATAACACGAACATGCATAGCAAAACTATCACTGTTGATGATTTTAGAGGCATCTCCATCAGTTCTGTGCTTTCCAAGGTGCTAGAACACTGTATCCTAGACCGTTATCATGATTTTTTGAGCACAAGTGACAATCAGTTTGGCTTTAAGCGTGGACTAAGTTGTTCTCATGCTATTTTTACACTTAGAACTGTTGTCGATCATTATGTGAATTATGGCAGCACTGTTAATGTTTGCTCTCTTGACCTGTCAAAAGCTTTTGACAGGATGAATCATCATGCTCTGTTCACTAAGCTCATGAAGAGAAACATTCCCGTCAACCTTTTGTCGTTACTCGAACTTTGGTTTTCAGTTAGCATGACCTGCGTTAAATGGGGTCTTGTGTACTCAGATTACTTTAGTTTGTCATGTGGAGTTCGGCAAGGTGGTGTTCTCTCTCCATGTTTGTTTGCCATTTTTATTGACAGTGTTGTCGACAAGGTGATTGA
>Ga0209367_1002941_pt1 | contig 22840 bp, 18 predicted proteins | sample WorMetLIZISLAND2_FD_187412 | JGI IMG/M metagenome (GOLD analysis project Ga0209367, IMG submission 187412) | Marine gutless worms symbiont microbial communities from Max Planck institute for Marine Microbiology, Germany - Olavius geniculatus... ... | reverse complement strand
CGCCGGGACTCCGCCACCTGTCCACACTGCAACGGCGCTGACGAGACGGCAGAACACCTGGTGCTACAGTGCCCAGCTCACCACCAGGTCCGAAGGGACGTCTGGCCAGGTGGAAAATTCAATGTGGACACTCGATGCCTATGCGATTTACTCGAACGCATCGGGGCGGTACTGCCCCCCCCCTCCGACCAGGAATAAGAGAGAAAGAGCGAGTGCTATAAGCTCCCCGAGCAGGTCCGGTGCATTTTGAGCTAAAAACAGCGCTTCTGATGATATACAATTTTGCACACGCCATTGACAAAACTTCCCCCCCACCTTTTCGCTGGGTGCAACTGCAAGCTGTGCCCACCAGTTATAGGAATAAAAGTCCCCATACTGTACATACTTCAGACACAGCATTACACGTCACCATTGTGTTTCGATCGAGACATTCTTATACCGTAGTAACAAGCAAAAAGCACACGTAAATACTAACAATAACAAATAACAACAAATAGTAAAACAAACAAATGAAGATAGATAAGCACTAAAATAGAAAAAAAAATCAAGTCCACAAAACACTGGACAAGCAAGCACGGGATTAAAGCTGAACATATTGAAAGATTCGTTGGCAGTTAATATACAGGATGCACCAATAAAAAACAGTCACCGGAACAAATTCCATATCTCCGAAATCACAGCAGTTTGTTTAAGAAGATGACTAAAGTTTACAGAGCAAAATTCAGGCCAGATATGAAGCAAATTTCATTACAATATTTGACTTCTTTCAAAAATTTCAAATATTGAGGTTATTGTTTTTCCTGGCACACCCTGTAGACCGGTGCTGTTTGACGAGGAAAGCAATGCATCTCAGGGTGATAGGTCAAGAAGTGTAACTGTTATCTGTTGTCATGGTTACAGCAGCCTCCGCAGCTGCTCTCGACTTCATCATCAGCATCTGCTACACATAGATCAACACATCAAACCAATTATTAATATGTATTAATTATCATTAATTTATAAGCAGTTAGCTATTAAAATATCTATGATCATTACAAGTTAGTATTACCAAATACGAAGAGAGAAAATTGAAAAATTGATGATAAATCAAAGCAATACTAAAGCCCGTAATGATTATAAATATTCTAATAGCTAACTGTTCAAACAAGAAAAGCCAAGCTAATGCAAAGAGGAACGTGCAACAGCAGTGCATGTTTGAAAGCCCAGTAAAACAAAATCTAAGTACACCCATCCTAGCAACAATGTTTCTTTTACAGTTACTGTGTCGGGTGGAACGTTAAACCCTACTCAGTCACACAGTTTTTTTACAGTCGCCAGAAAGCACCAGATGACCGGCGGCTAATTATTTACAATGTTCTACTTGTACTGACCAGAGGGTGTGACCTGTCTTGCTCTGACAACGCTGTATCGTTTGGAGTGGAAATTGAAAATTTTCCATACCCCTCTCTCATTTAGCACCCTCGTTTGGGGTGACCTCTTTTGAATTTATGGAAAAGCTTTGGGTTCCTGAAATTAGAGTCTTCCAGGCAGCCGACGGTGAAGATTTGATGACCCTAGCTTGCACCGTTTTTGACTGATCCACTCGTGTGACAGATGGACAGACAGACAAACAGACAGACAGAATTGCGATGGCTAAGACGCACTACAGCAGTAGCTGCTGTTGCGCGTAAAAATTAATGATAAATTACTCATTAATTTTGGTGAAATATAAACTGCAATCTTTGTCCTAGAACATTTCATTTCTGCTCGGAATCGTTGTCAGTTCTTCAACTAACAGCTAGTAGCGTATTCAAAATGTTGCGAAAAGGAGGGCATGGCAATCACGCACAGTGTGAGCCTATAACAGGGACCTTGGAGCAGAGCATCCAGCAGGGTACATGGCCCAGTGGTCAGGGGGCACAGAGTAAGCCCCCTACAGTCAAAACACTTTTTAGCTTTTAAACGTTCAATGAAAGTGGCAAATTTGCTCACATTCATAAAACTTGAAAACACAGAAAACCACAGATATTTGCGAGTTGTCTCAACAAAAACTGGCATCCCTTTGAATATGCCATTTCTAGAAGCTAACACAAATGCAGTCAGCAAACCCACAGAAATTTCAATGCCGTAGTAATTACATGCAAAGCAAGCAATCAGTGACACCAGCCTCAGAGTATGGCCATCTAATCAGTAGCGAAAGAAGCAGCAATATTATTCACCAGTAATTAGAATATCGCCATAAAACAGCCAGATGCGGTGGAAATCTAACCACTTAGATCTAACAAAGTTGCAAATGTTAGTCTTCACATTTCATTCCAAAATAACTGCTGAACTAAAAAAATCAATATGGTCATCTATATATGGTCGCAGTTGAACACCATTGCCAAGAAAATTCTGAAATCTATAAACGATTTAGCACCATAACCTTGGTAACTTCACAAATTTTACAAGTCAACAGAAATGTGAAATCAACACTCGAGGAAAGAAATAACGCAGAGACAGCAGCAAAAGCAGCACAGTGTATGTATGTGATGCAATAACTGTTTGTATTATGCACAAATACTGCCAGATGCTGACGACATACTTCAGTAGATGTGCAAAAACAAGTACTGGTGCCGAAATTCCATACACTTAGGTGATGCATAATGCTGTTTCGACTTCTACTTACCACAGATTACACCTAATACACCCAAAATTCCCCTTAGAAATTCCCCTATAAAGCATGGAGATCGATGAAATCAAAAAACCAAAGTTCACAAGCAAATGAGAAGAAATTGATTGTTAAAGGTTTTAGCCAGAATTGCAATAGAAGCCATACATGTCAAGTGCATTGAGCAGTTCAGCTCAGTTAAAATGCGGACTATGCTGAAACAGCCACCACCACAAAAAGACTAACAAGCCACACCCAGGAAGATATGACACTTTCGGAAAGGGTGAATTCAAACCGAACAGCACCAACACAGATCCTATGAGGAAGACCACACGATACCTTGTTAGTTGGATTTGGTTACGTCCCACTGGTGCAACTTGATACAATCACAAAGTTAAACAATAAATAATGTACTCAAATGACACTATTAGCACAGTAATGACAATTTTGACTGACTGTCCTTTATCATACAGCAGATCATTTCCGAGAGAATCTGATGACTACATTTTACACCAGCTTCTACTCTGCAGTTTTCTGTATTCCGCATAATAATCAAATTTGTTACAAACCGTTGCTGTCACCAAGCAACTATTTTGCCTTTCTGGCACCATGTTAAATTTACATCATCATATCATCATCATTATCATCATCATGATTTTACTGGCGCTGAAAATAGCTAAAAACATCAAATGTTAAAATACTACTGGAATGACAGCCACTTAATGTGTCATTTGAGTCATTATGAAAAATAGCACTGATATTTTACTTATTTATTAGTAAGTGTAAATGTAAACATAAGTCATTCCCGAACCATAAGGCCAATAGAGCAGCGTTGATCTCTGTTTCCTTAGCCCTCAGCCAAACACCAGTTTACACTGCCAGACCAGAGATATGTGGCTAATGCATCGCGTGGTGTGCCTGTTTATATGCCAGCTCTCGCTGGTGCTCATTGTGCCTACCCACGGAGGGATGGCCAGGCTGAGTTGACCTGGGTGGCTGGTTACATACCGGGATGGTTTACCCGCCTGCTGACGGTCACCCATCCGAACACTAACCGCAGTAACTGGGCTCAATGTTAATGAACTTCGTCGATGCGACCAACGACAATGTTAGTAGGTGTAACAGTTAAAAAACCGTGTAATAAGAAAATAATAACAATCGTCATCTTCACGATGACGAGTGTTATTAACAAATCTGCTACAAGCATAACGCAGCAGACAACTTCAATATTAACGAAATTCACACAGAATATAAACTGCAATTATTCTGTAAATTCCATGCACTTCGAAGTATACAGATTTGTCTATAACAACGTAAATCTACGACAAAATCAAATCAAGTCAGTTGCTGTGAATGATATGGATTAGTTCAGCCCATGCAAGCGCAAGCCAACTGTTAGCACGGTCTATGGACAACCAGCAACTGTAAGCAACCGTCTACTCCACGGTCTAATAACATATCATCTACTTATCCACTGCACTCAGTCCAATGCCAGCACTACTCACTTAACGTCTGCATATTCGCAGACTGCAGTTCATTGTCTGCGACACATGAGCACATGCTAGTCAGTGCTGTGAAAAATCAACGCTTAAAAAGATTCTAATTAATTACACATTAGCTGTTCATAGTAGAAAATGCAAATGCTACTGTTAAAAGTTAACAACATACTACCGAGAAAAAAGCAAAAAAAACAAAATACTTACCCAAAAACTTCACCAACTCGTAACAAGTCCAGCAAGACACTGGTCATCAAAAGAGAAAGTTTATTTAATAAAATATTTGCACCAACTATAAATCTGCAGAACCACTAGACCCAGAAAATTCAAGAGATAAGCCGACTGATACCTTTAATGCTTCACGACGAAGAAATTCCAGTCTGGCCTTTTCTTCTGCAACTCTGTCGGGAATGTCAGGAATGGCGTACGCGACCAACAACTTTACTGCCAGCACGACATGCTGCAACAGCATACATCATTCACAATATGACAGAATTTAGCCATTACAACAAATTCACCATAATATGACGTAATATGTTAGCCACTACGAAAAGGTTAATAATTGTCTATAGCTCTTAACAGTAACCTACCTCAAAGCTATGAAGCGTCACATGCCATATGGGATCACACAGTGTTAAGACCTGCCACCTGATGCAAGTAAACATGACCCGCCTTAGGCTGCGTTCACACAGACATGAGTAGGAGTATAAAGAAGATGTCAGACGAACGACAAAATCGGCCGATTTTATCTGCCGACAAAATTGCCCGACAAAAATCTGTCGTGTCATGCAAAAATCGCCTGATTTTGTTGGCTGACAAAATCGCCCGATTCTGTCGGACAAGATAGAGCATGTTCTATCTTCGACGATTTTGTCGGCCGACTTCTTGTATATCGAACAACTAATTCTGTTTATGTTGCCATGGTTTACAACGGAAGATGAATATTTATTTTAGTTATTTATTGAGTTTGTTATTATTTTCGTTCATTAGATGCAGAAAAATAGTGATGCAAGTATTATTTTGCGATCTGCATTTGGCTGTTGTGCTAGCTGATATCGTACAAAGTAGCAGACAAAAATATCGGCCGCGTGGCATGGTTCACCGATTTTGTCGGCCGATTTTGTCGGGCAACTAAAAACCACGCCCACAAAAGTCAGCCGACTTTGTCGTTCGTCTGACATCGCCTTAAGTACAAGTACGGGTTTCGGTTTACGACTCGTAGAAGCTTCACTCGTACGAGCAGAGCGTTCACGGTCACTGGTACAAGCACATAACACATGTCGGCCATATTGAAAATTCACAGTGAAATCGAATGAAGAAAATGCTTCAGCATTAAAACAACAATATTCCACTACAAAGTTACTATTTTACTTTACTAAATGCACACCTCTAATGATGAACAATTTTACGATGACATCAGTTCGGACATCAAATATGTGCCATGGCTTTTAGAAAATATATTAATGCTATTTACGAGTAGCTTACTTACTACGAGTTGGATAAAAAACACGACCAGCACAGAAACTACTCGTACGAGTGAAATTTACAGGTAACCCGTACTCGTATGTATGCAAATGGCCGCCATTGAAATACATGCAAACTCATGCTTGCTGGAAATTGTATATGGGAACCCATACAGTGCCGGACTCGTACTCGTGTTCATGTGAACACAGCCTTAATCCCAGCCAGAGAAGCTGGTATTCAATTAACGAGTAACCACCTCACAAAGCAGACTGAGTTGAGTGGTTAGTTATATACCAAGATGGTTTACCTGTCCACAGACAGTGTAGCATCAAAGTACCAATCACTAGATAGCAACCCCACTGAAAGTTGAACCTCTTGAACGGGAAGACCAACATCCTAACAGTTATACCACCCAGACACCTATAGGGTGGACCAAAAAATGAGGCACTTTACTTTTGTCCATATCTTTGCCAATTACTGATCGATTTTCGAAATTCTTTCACCGGCACACTCTGCAGACAATTTGCAATAATGTGATTATTACATATCCCACCATACTGTAAATGCACCTCTACACTACCTTGCAAAATATCAATGAAATATGCATACATAACGATAATAACAAACAAACATTGTGGTAAAATTAAAAAATACTTCAGTTGAACATTGCAGTGAACGGTCTGTATGACACTAGCCTGTGTGGGTATAAGACAGTCTAGTGTCATACGAATCATTCATCACAATTTTGGGCTGAAGCGTTTTTTTCATTTACCTTAATTTTTGTTATTATCGTTAGTTTTTGCTTACATTTATTTTTCACAAGGTAGTGTAGAAAAGCATTTACCGTGTGTTGGGATATACGATAATCAAATTATTGCAAATTGTCTGCAGAGTGTGTCGGTAAAAGAATTTTGAAAATTGGTCAATAATCGGTGAAGGTATTGACAAAAGTAAGATGCCATGTTTTTTATGGCCCACTGTGTAGTTCACCATCTTGACATTATGACATAATTTAGCACCATTGACAAATGGGCAGATAAAGACACAAAATGCTCCTTGCATACAGCACGACATCACACAATAGAGACTGTAACCTTACAAAGATGCTGACAAGTATTCTTCAACTGAAAAATCCAGTTCATTATCATTATTAAAACACATCTGCTGCTACAGTGCATGTAAGAGTACTAATATGGCTTAACGTTCATCAGCATAACCTGAACAATTACCTCAAGGACTACAATAAAAATGATGCGCTCCGCAGTGCCCCATCCAGGGAAGAGTCGGTCTGCAAGATCAGACATTCCAATGAGAGCACAGTTCACCATCACAGCAATGACGCTCATCAGCTCCAAGCCATGCTGTCAATCACCAAATCAATTCCATCCATACGCGATAGCAATGACCCGTGCTGGAACACTTGCAGGCAAACTGCCAGCTTAATCGAGCAGGTAAACTAAAGAAACTAAACTTTTTTTAAAATGAAACTAAAATGCAACAAGAAATTTGAGCTAATGCTCACAAGATGCATGAAAGCCTATAGCAGTTCCTGTTTGTAAACTGTCAGTCTATCTCCAGCCATTTCATCGCAATTCATTCTTGGAGTGTTCGTTGCAGAAATCAATAAAGACCCCTTATTTCTAAAGTTCAGGGTCCTCCAAAGTCACCGATGTTGATACGAATGAAAAGCTCGTCACTAGTCCTTGTTGTGATAGGCAGCATACCCATGGTGATCTGCAACCGTTTTCATGAAAGACTGGCCAACAATGGTAAAATAATGACTTTTGCGGGGTACCGCTCATTGATGCTCTCGTGCGCAGGTTTCCTTGAAGCTAGAAAATTGACACTTGGACCGTTGAAATCTGCGTTCAATGCTGAAAATTTCATATGCAGCTTCTCCCTGTCTATCTCAATTGGTTACAGTGCAATTCGCTCTTGAAATGTGTCTTGAAGCCCAAAATCGCCAAAAAATCCATAAAAACCTTTATTTTAGCATTCAAGGTTATCCACGGTCATTGAATGTGTAAAAAATAAAGACACATTACAGAAAAGACAAAAGCATGAGATTAAATGCCAAAACACAGAGGGAATAACAAGAACTAAAACAATCAAAAACTGAAACGAAAAACTTCCACACATCGACACTAAAGACATAACCTCCGATGATGTTTGCGTCAATTTTTTAAAAGTCTAAATGCAATTCAGCCAACACTGTCCAAGCACTTAACACATCTTCAATACAGCTATAAGACAATAGATCAAAAAACGAATAAACTGCAAAATAAGTATACATTATGTCTCATAAGCCCCAAGAAGCAGACCTGCCATATTCCAATGTCCTGGACAAGTTCTCCGAACGGTCGCTGAAAGGTCATGCACAGTTTGAATGCATCGCTGCGAATCTCGATCACATTGTTAAGAAGAGCACAGACTGCAGCCATCGGGAACGCCGACGAGAACAGCGTGACGTAGCCAAACTGAATCAACATCTCCAGGTAGTCTTCATACGTATCTTCATACTGTACACAAGCATGAGCGTACATCTGTGCATGTGTTTACCTGCAAGTCATAACTTGAGTCATATCGAGATATGCTCACAACTAATCAATTAAGTTGCAGAACAGAGTGCGAACTACAGTGCAGTATAGTCTAGAGTTTATTACTGCAAATCTGACACAAATGTCTGCACATCATTAAATAAAACAGTTTTGTATACTGGTAAAAATGACGCATATGCGACTGGTTTAGATTCATACATACTGTTACTGGTGATGTAAAAAAAACAAATTTCTGATAACCATGGAGTAACAGTACTTCACTTTGAGCTAAAATCTGCTAAGAATGCGACACACATACATATATTCGTTTAATAGCAGAACTTGACATAACGCAAGAGTGCTCACAATACAAACTATAAAAGTTCAAAAAGAATCATTATACACGTTTTGTGATTGACACACACCAAAGAACGACTAGTAATGGCAACATAAATACGAAAATTATGAATGAGAAAAGTGACAAAAGTGCCGACCTTCTTCATAGCTGCTTCGACCTCTGCCTGCGTGAGGTTCAGACCGCTGTGGACGATTTCGATCTCCTCGCTGCCGATCGTGCGTGTTTCCACATGTAGCTGAGTCTCACTGTCAACTTTTTCATCACCGTCATCAGCCGACTGAACGTCTGTCTTCTTCGTGGACTCCACAGCTGCCGACTGTTCGGCAAATTGCCGCATCTCATGCTGCAACGAGTCAGCGCTCATCGACTCCGCGATGCGAATTCCGATCCACATCAGCTTCACCTTCTCCACGACATACGGAAGAACTGCCTCCTTGAAATTGCCGATCACTTGACGCGTGATGAGCAACGTCGCCAGTTGCTGCAAGCACGCCATACAGGTGGTCACCGAACCTTACTTGCCACAGCTCATGGAAACAAATGCAGAAATGATGAACAACAACATGTGAAAAAATAAACACAAGCATATTTCATTACATATTAACAGTGATGACAAAAACGAATATCACATTGTGAAACAATGAGTATCACAAAAAAAGTAAACAGCAACAAAAAAATACAGTTTAAGATAGTGATTGCAATCCCGGGATTGAATTCTCAATGCCAGTATCTGGGTTTCAGAAATTTGTACCGGTAATCACAGGATCCCATTTCAAGATTATGCTTGTAGATTGATCATTATTTTTGTATCTCCACAGAAGATGTAGTAGGCGCATACGCATATGTCAGAACGAAATAGGGAGTGACAGTGACTGTCAAAATACAAATTACAGGGCACAATGAGAAGTAGAACTCTAGCACGCATAAAATATTTTATTTATTACTCCTCTACAGTTGTTATTTGTATCATTTAATGCTCGAAAAAGTAAATTCCAGGACTGTGATGCTGCCAATCCTGAGATTCAGGATTGGCGAAAATGGCCGGGTCCTAAGATCCTGGAATTTGTAACACGTAACATGTAACATGAGGCAAAATCAACAAAGCTCTGTTGTTACTGACTTTATGTGGTTTATAACTCGCAGTGAGAGAGATATACTGCAAAGTTGATGAAAAATTTGCAGCGAGCATCACAGCAATAAAAATACAAACGTATAAATATGTAAACACACACAGTTGGTATTGTTTAACTAGCCTACTGATCTGGAATTAATCCACGATATTATTAGGCTAAATCACGAAAAGAAAATGCACTGGGACTGCTACAGGAGACCTGAATATTTACAAGAGAGATGATCTCTTCCTGTTGCCCAACCCACTACAAAGCAGTAAAAGCCAAAATATAAATACTGAACATGACTACTAAATGTGTACGTAGTCAGCCACTGAGTCTCGTTTGACCAAAGCAGTTTTCCTAAGGTATAGCAACGTATTATAATTACGGTACAATGTTTCTTCAGCAGCCATGTAAATTACATGTGGATTTTACCTACACAGAGCCAGAATAAGTAAACAAATAGATTCATAGTAGCATATAAGCGCAAAACAAACTATTCAGTGCCTAGGAACACTGCTTTTATAAAATGATTAGATAGAAAATACATGCAAAATGCAAAGTAAAGAGCCAACAGAATTACAGTGAACTCACGTCTTTGAGCATCTGCATGTCCTGCAGGTAGAACGCAATGTAAAACAGAGATAGAAATGAGTTGACAAACTGAAACTGCAACACAAATCACACAGCATTACGATATACAGAGTGCCTCAAAAAAGGATCCCCGACATTATCGATCGTAATTTTTTAAAAATGAACGATTTTATTACTTTTTGGTACAAATATATTCGTACAATGATGACCGGCTGTGTCTGGAATCTTCGTACTAAAAATTATTAAAATCTGATAATCCTTCTTCAAGTTACAATATGATTGATAATGTTGGTGATAAAGCACATCACTCTTTAGTCTAAATCAAGTCTTGAAGACTAAAACTATACAAAGATATTAGCTATAAGCACATCACCATAACCCGCAATCATCCAATCAATTAAACAATATACAGTTGACGGTGTGAACAATACCCAAAGATATGAATACTGACCAGCACGAGTTTGATAATCAGGTTGTTCTCATATGTAATATCCAGACGATAATTTTCTGCAGCATTATCACACACATACAACATCTTCCACATAAAACCAACAGATCAATCTATTTACAGAATTACATTTGGACACTGTGTTCAGAAAAAAATACCCCCTCATGTTTTCTTTTATATCTTTACGGAAAATGCTTAGATATCCACAAAGTTTCCAGGGAATGTTTAGGAGGTAGTAAGTATTCTAACAATGGAAAGGATAAATATTCTTTATTACCAGTGACATCATGCTGACATCATATTTCCGTGTTTGCAAATTATGGGTTTTACCACTGAAGACAAACATATGATAAAATGTTAAAACACACCAATTGATGATCATGCAGACCGAACCCAAAAATACACTAAACTGTCACGCCATTTTTCAATGTGAACTGTTTCCGTGGTCTATCTTCTTCACTGCGTGCGAAAGCCTTTATGTTGTTGATGTTGGCAGGCGTACAGGCATTATGTCATGGCTTGGATGACCATTTGCCCGTCAACAGTTGAACGGCTTGATACTGCCGGTCATATCAATTTTTTTATTCAAAAGTTTCATTTCATCAATACTCAATTGTCAGTCAATTGTCCAGAAACATTTTGCACAAACCTGTGGTTCCAAAACCCTAGCTAACTCACAAACATTTCGTCAAATGCCTGTCCTTAATGGTAAAACATACAATTTATGATGTCAGCATGACGTCACCAGTAGCAAAGAATATTTAAATTTTATACCGTTGGAATACTTGATTCCTTCTTAATGTTACTGGTAAATTTTGTGGAAATCTAAACATTTTCCACGGAGACACAAATGAAAGCATGAGGGGATGTTTTTTTTCTGAACACATTGTACAATGGTACTTTGTGACACAATTCACACCACACGAACTCAGTCACTAAGTTCTTTACAGACAGTTAACTAAATGCACAAACAACTCTTGATCAACTAAGAAATCAATTAATCAAGACAACCAAGCAGTCAATTAATGAATAAATAAGCAAAAGAATGCAGAAACCTATCAGCAGCAATGAAACAAACAACTAAGAAAACATTCGTAAAATACTCAAAAACCAAACAATTCAACCAACAAACAAAAAGCAAAAAATAATTGAACCAAGCGAGCTAAGAAAACCTCTAGAGATAACCGAAGCTGCATTCCTTATCGACTGAATGTCCTAACTAATGCCTAACTAACAGCAACGAAAACAGAGTAAGCTTACAGTAGCAACAGTGAGTAAGTAAGTAAGTAAGTGAGTAGGGTTTAACGTCCCACCCGACACAGTATAGGTCATTTCAGAGATGACCTTCCAGGCAAAATTGCGCATACATACAATAAGCAATAGGACAAAAAGCTTGACCTTTACAATAATAAAACAAAAAGTTTAACCTTTACAGAGAAACTCAATCTGGAACACAAAACACAAAACAACCTAAACCCAAAATTGTAAGAACGATCAGTTATTTTTGTGCACAGGTCTTCTGTAGCAAAATTCCCCGACTTTTCCAGTCATGGAATGACAATTTCCCTTATCGAAACAACAACCCTATCACACAAATTCCAGAAATGGTACACTTTATTACAAGACAATGAAACGTTATTAATGAAGCAATATGCAAACGACAGAGACCACGGTCAGGAGTCAGGCCCCTGAAGCTGAAACACTTCTAGCTTTTGGATGTTTAATAAAACCTGCAAATTCGCCTGCTTTTTAATATTTAGAAACACCAAAAAATCACAGATGTCTGCAGTCTGCATGATCCAAGTGATCCAAAATTATTTTCACTGACTTTCCCTAACTCTTCAAAAGTAATATTTTCCCCAACTTACCCTGACCAAACAAATTCCCCGACTTTTTTCCAGTTTTCCCTGACCTGTAGGAACCCTGGCATATGTAAGAGTAATGGCAGTTCTAATAACCTTCCCTGTTATCCTCCAGACAGTCATCAATCTCATAATGCTGTCTATTGGAGGACAGATGGAAGTATCAACAAATACATATACAAACCTTTGTCATTCAGCCAAACTGCAATCCTCTTGTAAACGTCGTCCAGCACCGAGATTGAAATCGCAAGCAGCACCTTCGGCAAATACGTGCAAAAGAATGGAACACAGCCGGCTTTCACGCGATGGTTGACCCAGCTCTGTAGCTCCAGAATGCCCCAGAGACTCGCAAACACTCCGCTGAGACAAAGACAAATCGCCGGCACACTCACCGCATAGCGGAACAAGTTACGCTTCCACGCCGGGTAGAACGGCTCGTAGCGACCGGTCACCGGGCTCCGAACGATACGACCCTTGACAACGATAACATCAGTAATAACATGACAAAACTGGCCAGACTGTCTACAGCATAGATACTGTGATAATACATTAAGCAGCATATACAGTCATATGGATTATGGCATTTGCCTTTAAAATTTCCGCAGAGTAAAATGGTCGGATGTTTAAAACAGCTCGTAAAAATATACTCCAATCTTTAAGAGGTAACCGCCTAACCAAGATAAGCCTAAAAAAGAATCCAACAAAACTAGAAATTTGGGGCAAAGCCCAACGTGAGTCTGCCCGGCGCCCTAAGTCCGACTGGGGGGAAATTAGGGGTGGGGGTAAAATTTCCTCGGCACCAAAGTCACGCGCCCCGAACTCAAATGCATTGGCATACGCCAAATGCACATTGTCGACTTAGGGTAGGTCAACATGAGCGCTTATAACTTTGTCCGTAGTGGACTGAATTTTACAAAACATTTTTGTTCAACGCCGAAAGGATCGCTCTCGTCAACGCCGTTTAGATTTTGCCGCTATCTTTATCCGTTCCAGAGATATTCGCGGCCAAACTTGAAAGTTGTCGTAAAACGTACTAAATTTTGGACGTTTTTTGCCCTCCCAAATTTTAAAGGGGGTGGTGCCCCCAAATTTCGTATGTGCGTTAACACCCCAACCTAGGGACGCGTCAAGTGCCAAAGTTTCGTCGAGCTACACCCCTTAACTCCGAAGTTATAAGCGCTCCTTTATTGCATTTTTAGCCAATTTTTGACTCCCCTTTGAAAAAAGTTGTCAGGGGGGCCGCCGTTCCCGGTGGGGGGTGCGCTAGTAAGACTTGGTCATTCTCTAGCGCGTGTAAAAATTTGGGGGCGCAGCACCTTCTAAGGGCCGAAATATGGTTTTCCAAAAAATGCACTTTGGGTGGGTACGATTCAACATCTAAATCTCCAAGGTCACTGGACCAAACTTCACCGTACTTGTTTCTCCTAACGCAGGAGGAATCGCGGTAGACAGAATGACTATCCGATTTTGAATATCTTCATCCGTTTCGGAGATATTCGCCGCCAAACTTCGAAGTCGTCCAAAATAGGGCCAAATTTTGCACGTTTTTGGCCCCTGAAATTTTTTTGGGGTGCGCGCCCCAAAATTTTGGACCGGCATTATAAAATTCGGCCTAGTACTGACCATCGTGCAAAATCTCAAGCCAATCGGCCCACGCATCTCAGAGATCTCGCACTCGGAAAAAAAACATCTGGGCTAAAACATAAGTCCTTCCGAAAACTATCATTTTCGGGCGGACTAACAAAACTAAAAACATCATATGTATTCAACATGAAATATAAATGATTAATTAAACACAAAACCTAAAGCATCCTAGATTCGTGATACAAAATTCTGACACCACAAAAAGACTACCAGTAGGCATTTATGAGCTTAGACAACAAGCACGTATACTTCTGCAAGTACTGTCGATACAGATCAACTAAATAAAGTTCTGAGTTTTTATAAAAAACAAATAAAATGTTCGAGACAGTATGAAGTAAGAACATGTAATTGTACTAACATAGAACAGTGCCCGTGGCTCAACAAGCAACTCGTCCTGTTTATCCAGAGTTCCCCAGCGGTAGGCATGAACGGCACTGCGCCGTTTCCAGTGTTCTAGATACAGTGTAGCCCAGGCGACGTTGAAGAAAGCAAAGACGACGAAGCACACATCATCAGTGTACTAAAACATCAACAGCACCGTACAATAACACACCTTGGTCTCACACTTCTATGCCTGTAGACTATTTCATGCGATCAAGAATTCAAGAAACAATGTAAACAGCTAGCAAATACGATAGCACGCCAATCAGAGTTGGTAACTATCGAACAATGCTGACAGTTAACTTTTCAAAAATTAACAACTAATTAATGACTAGTTTTGAACACAAACTAAACTGTGATCAACTGTCCAAGCACAAAACTGTTATCGTTTCGCTTGGCTATTACAAATACCCCCAGTACACTGAGACAATGGGCAACTTCACTTTTTGACTTACGCTTTCGCTGAGTCTTTTCACTGAGCTAAAGTTAAAGCTGAACGCTAAAGTCTGTATTTAGACCAAAGTTAAACTAAACAATTAAAATGGCGGAAAACCAGTAAACCTAACAGGAAATAAATCAACCAATTACGCTTGGACTTGCTTATTTAATTGTGCCGCACATGCAAATGACGTAATTACGTAACGTGTTACGTCATTATGTAGTCATTATGGTGTTTATCCATATAGAACTGTAAATAGTCGCCATGTTTTCGCTCAGCTAAAGTCAAAAGTGAAATTCCGGCTCAGCGAAATCACTTCACTTTTTGACTTAAGTAGGTACTTAGACCAAAGTTTAGACTCAGCGAAAGTCTAAGTAAAAAAGTGAAGTTGCCCAATGTCACAAATCAGTAACCATTTTTACGCGCGAGAGCTAGCTAGCTATAGCGCGTATTAGCTATGGTAATTATGTCTCGGTGTCTGTCTGTCCGTCACAACCCTGTACCAATTGGAGCCCAGGTGAGATAGAGACTTCTGATTTTTACCATATGATAGCTTAAGAGTCTCTAGTATTTTGTGACAAAATTGCATGCCACTGGGTAACAAGGGTCCCCATGAACGAGGGAGAGAAAGATGGAAACCCCCTTAAAAAAGCGTTATTCTACCATTATTGGCTCGTCTAACGTGAAAATGGTTGCAGATAAGCACAGACATATGCTGCTTATCATAAGAAGCACCGGCAACGAGCTTCTTAGGAATGTCAACATCAATGACCTTGAACCCCCAAAATAAAGGGTTTTAGTGAATTTTTTGAGATTTTGGGCTGCAACACACATTTCAAAAGTGAACTGCACGAAATGGCTGGAGATAGACCAAGACAACCTGCATACGAAATTTTCAGCATTGAATATAGATTTTAGCAATCCAAGTCCGGACCCTCTAGGTTCAAGCAGGCCTGCGCACGCGGGTGTCAAATAGGGGTTTTCCTCTTAAAAAGTGGTTATTTATCCGCTGTTGGCTTGTCTAGCCTGAAAATGGTTGCAGATAGGCACAGACATGCTGCTTAACATAACAAGCACTGGCAACAAGCTTCTTAGGATTGTCAACATTGACGACCTTGAATGGAAATAGACCAAGATTACCTGTGAACAGAAACTGCTATAGGCTCTCATGCATCTCATGAGCATTAGCTCAGATTTCTTGTTCATACAGTTTTGCATGAGACTTGTAAACATTTTTGGGAAAAAGAGGTAATCATTATTTGCTCAAAATGCATGCAATTGAGTTAAAGGTTGTTCATACAGCAGACTAAAATGTTCACAGTTATAATTTTTAAAAATAAAAACACTCCACTGAACAGCTATGTTTTTAGCTCATGCGGACAAAAAGAGGCAATTGCATGTGATGAGGATAAATGAAAATGGTGACAGAAAAAAACCACCTGCAGAATGTTATCTTAAATGTACTTAAGCGCATTAAAGGTTAATTTAACGATATGCACTATAGAAATTCCCATTTTACTAACTTTCACTTACTTACTTACTTGTAGACAAAACAATAATATCATTACTACTGTGTTTACCTGGTGTGTACCACTCAGCATCCATAACATGGTGCCAAGAAATGCAGGCCAAAGCAGTGCAGCAGTGTAGTGGCCCAAGTATGCAAAATACATCGCAATCTTCACTCCGAAGTAATCACACACCTTGTCTACAGCACACAACCATTACATTTTGTAAACACTTCTATCCTTCAACAGGGTTCCCACTCTTTTACTGACAAAGAAAGGGGACTACAAGCGATCTGCAGGAAAAAATTGATTTCCATTTGAGCATATGAAAAAATGCATGACTTTCAAAAATATTTTCCAAGGACTTTCCAAAAGGTGTGAGAACCCTGCTTGAAAAACATGCATTTGTAAGTGATATAATTTGATTAAATAATGGCACTATCAAGCACCTCACTACCTAACTGGTCAAAAACAAGACACATTATACATTCACTGTACTGAACAGGTCTTTCATGACAAGTCTTAATTTGTGGAAAAAAGTACTTGTATACCATTAAGTTGTTAACAAACATGCATGCACAAATTCACTGAACTAAACACAATGTCAAAGAACAGTCATGATGATAATAACCAGTTCCTAAGCTCTTTGCAAATATATTCAAGGTTAGTTACATACCCAGTGGCTGAGTGTGGAAAAAAGCCTGAACCCAATTGTCTCGTAAGTATGAAAGACCATCACTGTTGTGCAGTGGCAAGATCTGTTGAATAATGCCGCAGGACAGCAGCACTGGAACTGGAAACAACAAAATGCCATATCACAATCTTTTTACACAAATCATGCCCTTTATGCTTCGATGCACAACTTCCACACATTTGGCATATAAGCAAAAATATCAGACTAGCAAAACTGTGATATGCCCGGTCTAAAAAACTGCCACACAATTTAGTGTTCTTGTTATGTCAAACTCTTCACACGAAACTAACTATTTACACGTAATGACATGTGCAAAATCGGGAAAAAACACATGGCCTTGCAGCAGGCATTAGAAAAAAGTTGGCAATAATTCAACTTCGTGCACAGAATGCTAGAAGCAATTCTATCATATATGATATAATGTTGTGATAAGAAGTTTGCATAATGCAAAAGCAGTGTTTGTTTGCAGAAACTGTCAACAATTGGAAATAGTTACAGTTATGGCTGATAATGACGACCTGGACTGCTGGCAAAACACACAACTGTCCCTACTCTGAAATAAGCCATTAAAATTTGGTAAATCAAAAATACAAATTTTAGCACAAATCTAACTTTCATACCAACAGCTTGTCCTTCCAGAAATCTAATTTTGTCCACGGTATCACCCTGGTGTGCTCTCAAGCTGAACAGCATATGTCGGACAATGCTCTGTCGTTCCTGACTGGTGAAGAACGTCGCTGGATTATCAGACTCAACAAAGAAATGCCGATCCTCTGAAACAAACTCCTTGTTGCCACCGCCATATTCCTGCTTGACCGACTTGTGAATGCACAGTTCTTCAGCACCCTTCAGCAGGCTAACATTAATTAACACACACCGGGGTTAGAAAATATTGTGATATTTTCGAAAATATAAAAAATATCATGATATTTTCGATATTTATCCATTGATGTGTTTAAATTACATTCTACCAAGCAATATGTTAATATCATATGCTTGTGTATGAATGAGACGCTGATACAAAGCATTTGCATGGCAAAAATTTTTTTTTGTTAATATCAGCATCATTTTATTATGACACAGGATATTAATCTGGCCGGATGAACAGCTGCATTGTCAGATAAATACCGGTCCTATCCAACCTGGCTATTTATCTGGCAGCCATCTTGGGCGGCCTAGGGTGCTCTTAGGTACTGGCTAAGGCCGTGTCTTGCAGGGGTATGACGACTTGTAGGGCAAACTAAAACAGTCTGCTAGATCACAAACAGTGTGTACATGTGGATGGGTGATAATAGGAACATTGGCCAGGTTCACCACCAGATGTATGTACATATCAAATGGCTGCTGTTGTTGACTCTCTGGCTTACTGACTAGTCAAACTTCAAACACAAATACAAATTGCAGGTAAGCCCTGTGAGTTGAGTATAATGCAGATTACAAAGCTTACATTTTGTACTACACAGTGTTTACTCACAAATTTCAGCCAAAATGTCTGCTATACTGAGTAATGCAAAAAATTAAAAGTTTTACCATAAAATAATCAACCAAAGATATGACGAATAAAAACTGCATTTAATACCATGGTGTGTTGCAGCAGTGATATTGCTAATTTGCTAATAACTGTCATTGAGATACAAGCCTATCAAGAGCCACAGCGGGGCCTGGGGAAACATTCTTGTCATCACGTGGGACCCCAAACATTTTTGGGGGGCCCCTCTGGGAAGAAAATTTGTGAATTTTTCTTTTCAAAATGGTGCACTCGGGTGTATTTTATATTTCAGAACGACAGCGGGGCCCCCAAACGTCGTGGGGCCCAGAGTTGTTTATCCCCTAGCCCACCCTCTCGATGGGCCTGTTGATATAGGCCTAACATGGACAGTTAGTTTAACCAAGCATTTAGCTCCTTCTTTTAATTTACTACTGCAGACCATTTTAGCATGGCTAAGACCATTTAGTCGACTGAGTGGATATAGTATACATTTGCAAGAGATATTTCAGGATATTAACCCTCTGTCCTCGAATAGACAGCATTATCACATTGATGTCTGTCTGAAGGATAACAGGAAAGATTATTAGAATTACCATCACGTTAATTACATATGCACACGAATAATCGAGTTTTTACAATGTTAATAGCTTTTTTGTATTTTGTGTTTTGTGTTCCTGTAAAGGTTAAACCTACTGCTCCATTATTATGTGTTTGTGTGCATTCCACCTGAAAAGGCCATCCCTGAAATGACCTATACTGTGTCGGGTGGGACATTAAACCCTACTCACTCACTCACTCACTCAGGATACTGGATGATCTGTCAATAAAAATAAATTGGATTCATTATTTTTGATGATATATGTCTGATATTTTTGATATCAAAAATATCAGATAGAGTACAGCAGTAAATAACATACTCTTCAAATGAGGCAGTGAGGTAAAAGCCATATATTCCCGTGCCAATGTGGTGTCGTACATGAACGGAAAGTTCAGGCACTCGAGCACGCAAGCGTGCCAACACCCACATCAACACGTCATCTTCAAGCGCTGATGGAAATGTAACCAGTACGTCACAGTTCTCAGTTGGTATTGTTCGAGACCACATACGACTGGAAACCACAAACTGGGAAGTCTCAGCAAATTTCTTGGAGAACAGATGTTGCCCATCTAACAGCAAAATAGCATAAAGTCATTATCACAAGCGTAACTACTGTATCTCACCTTTTTTACGGCGGTGACTAGAATTTATTGTTCCAAAAATATTTTGTTTCCAGAAATGAAACTCAGATTTTGGACATATCATTACTGAAACAATTCTTGCAGTTCTTTTTGTTCAATCCACGGTAGTTTAGTTCCTGGTTTTTGCCTAATAGCTAATGGCCAAAATGGCCAAGGGTTACCAATCTGTGCTCGAATCATTGCGTTCTAAATTACTTTTTTGCATACTAATCATCTTGTGGGTTATTGCTTAATTTTTGCTCACAAGTGATTTAAAGTGCCCCAGTGTTGCCACTGGTAACACCGGGGCACTTTAAATCGCTTGTGAGCAAAAATTTTGGTTAGGGTTGAGGTTAGGGTTAAGGTTTAGGGATAGGGTTAGGTTTTAGGGTTAGGGTTGGTGTTAGCTATGTTACCTGGTCATATATTTCACATCTGATTGCTGACATTGATCGAACATGCAAACGTAAACAAGCGTAGAATACTGACACACTATGATAACTATATAACTATAGCTAGTGGTGGAAAAATATGTTACGTTACTTTGTGACGTTCAATGGTTTTCCGGTTCAATTGTTGATGTTGACAAATTCTGTTTCGCTTGCATAAAAACTTAAACGATGCTTAGTTAAAACGATTAAATCAAAGACTTCAACGCCAAACCATCAAAAAAGATACGTTTAGTACGTTACATTGAACAGAATTTCGCTAAAATTATACATGACGTCGCATTGGCTATCGAAAGGCATAATGCCATGTCTACGCCAATTCTTGCTGTTTTACTGTAAAAAATCTCCCTTAACAAAAAAATAACAAAAAAACAACAATTTTATTACAGATAATAACCCATAAAATGTAAATCTTTGCAAAAACGCTTTTTGAATCACTAAAATTTGAGGAAAGGTTAATAACCTTTTACCGGTGAAATTATCAACCACGGGCACTGGAGTGTGGAGACTTACATTTGTGAGCCCTTCGTCGTAGTCCGCTGGCCCACGCAGGGAGGTTATCATTTTCTTCACCGTTGCTACCCGACGTCGCGTCTTGTTTACTGTCACAAACTGTCTCAACTTTTTCCATTTTTATGTAAACTTTAGAGAAACCGAATTATAGACAAAGAACACGTCCACTGATGTCACAAAATAACAGCAAAATCGCCAAACATCACCAGCTGTTGCGTGTTTACATTACAGATTACAATTCAACATCCGGTATAAACAACTTAACATAACGGAACACTCGAACGTCTGGAACAGGTTGGGAGGAGTTTACTAGATTCCACGATGTTATAAATTAATGTTCGATGGCTTGCATGATTTTAGCTACAAGTTCACAACCATACAAACTTAAGCACACATGACTGAAAAAATGTCATATCAGCTAAATTCAGGTTTTTGGTTCGAAGCACCGGCAGTGGACTGGAGGGTTTGCAGATTCTGCGAGGTCAAAGGTCAGAGGGCGACAGGTACTTGTGACTGTGAAATCAAAGTTGATTGATCTATTTAGTTTCTAGCTGTGACATTTGCGTGAAAGTTTAGAGAACAACCAGTCTTCAGTTTACGGAGCATCGCACTGGATTTTGGTCATGTCTGCTCAACAGTTTGACTCTTTCGAAGATCTATTGAAAACTTTTGTACCAGAGCACCACATGCCGGAAGTTTGGCGAGTGCTATATGGTGGAACACCAAGGTGGTTACTTTTTGAAGTGTTTGCTTTGTATCTTGTTTTTATCGTATTTGCACTTGGACTGAAAATGCTGAACATAATCACTTTGTACTATTATATGCATTTAAGAAATTTACATTACAAAGAACGTATTAAAAAATTTAATTTAATGACATTAGTAGACCTGTAAGCGAGAGCGAAAGCGAGCGGTAGCGAGCGAGAAACTGGACGAGCGAGAGCGAGCGAGATTTTTCCCGTGAGCGAGCGACAATACATACGAGCGAGTCGAAGCGAGCGAAATTTAAAACGGCACATGATTTTTCATGCGCGACCGTATGTAACTCTTCATGCATGTTAGCTGTCGTCGAGGCGTCTGTTTTACAGTGTCTGTCTGTCACTCTCCCTGTCTGTTCATCGCACTCTGCGACTCTATCAAAACGGTGCATGCTAGAATCACCATATCTTCACTGTCAGCTGCACAAATTTGACTATAGTTTCAGGATCTCAAAAACGGTACGAGATGTGCCAAGGTTACTATTAATCGATTATAGAAAGTCCCATAAGTCCTTTCGATCGACACCAAAATCAGCGACCTTGAACAACCTTGAAACCCAGAATAATGGGTTTATTAGTGAGTTTTGCGTTTTAAGCTGCAGAGAACATTTAAGGAGTGAATTGCGCCGAAATGGCTGGAAATAGACAAAGACAACATGCACCTATAATTGTCAGCATTAAACGTAAATTTTAGCAGTTGAAGTTTCGAACTCTCGATCGATGTTTAAGAAGACCTCGATCATTTTTACTTTGGGTATCACACACTTAAATTTAAAGGAAGCCAAGTATGGACTCAACTTCCATGTGATTTAATAAAGATCATAATCATTTAGGAAATTATGAAAGGACTACTCAATATAGGCCTATACAGGGTGCGACAAAAAAGTAATCCCCTGTTGTACATTGCAGAACTTTAAGCATCGACTTGAGTGAGCTGAGCGAGTGAAGCGAGCGAGATTTACCTACGAGCAAGCGAGAAAACGGCTGGTGAGTCGCTTACGGGTCTAGACATTAGAAAAAAGAAGGCATAGGAGTGATTTAATAGAAACATTTAAAATTATTAATGATTGTTATAATTTGAAATCAGATTTATTTTTTACATATGATGAAGGTCTAAGAAGAGGTCATTCTAAGAAACTATATAAAAAACGCAGTAGATTGGATTTGAGAAAGTATGTATTTAGCAACAGAGTAATTGATCACTGGAATGCACTGTCTGATGCGTGTGTAACCAGTAATACAATAAAT
>Ga0209367_1002940_pt1 | contig 22855 bp, 20 predicted proteins | sample WorMetLIZISLAND2_FD_187412 | JGI IMG/M metagenome (GOLD analysis project Ga0209367, IMG submission 187412) | Marine gutless worms symbiont microbial communities from Max Planck institute for Marine Microbiology, Germany - Olavius geniculatus... ... | reverse complement strand
CCCTTAAAATTTGGGAGGGCAAAAAACGTCCAAAATTTAGTACGTTTTACGACAACTTTCGAGTTTGACCGCAAATATCTCTAAACTGGATAGAGGTAAAACGGCATTATCAAATACGGTTAATTCCGCGTTGAACAAAAAAAATTGTGTAAACTTTGGTCTTCTACGAACCAAGTTATAAGAGCTCATGTTAACCTACCCTAAGTCGAATATTTCGGAAGATTATATTTCGGCCCTTAAGGGGTGCTGCACCCCCAAATTTTTACATGCGCTAGAAAATGACTAAGTCTTACTAGTGCACCTCCCACCGGGGACTGGGGCCCCCCTTACTATTTTTTTCAAAGGGGGGTCAAAAATTGGCTAAAATTGCAATAAATGAGCTCTTATAACTTGGGAGCTAGGGGGTGTAGCCCGACGAAACTTTGGCACTTGACGCGGCTCTAGGTTGGGGTGTTAACGCAAGTACGAAATTTGTGGGCACCGCCCCCCTTAAAATTTGGTAGGGCAAAAAACGTGCAAAATTGGTGCAATTTACGACAACTTTCGAGTTTGAGCGCAAATATCTCTGGAACCAATGAACATAGTGACAAAATCTAAACGGCGTTGACGAGAACGATCTTTTGGGCGTTGAACAAAAGAAATTTTCTGAAATTCGGTGGACTATGAACAAAGTTATAAGCGCTCATGTTGACCTATCCTAAGTCGCCAATGCGCGTTCGGCATATGCCAATGCATTTGAGTTCGGGCCACGTGACTTTGATGCCGGGGAAATTTTACCCCCCCCCCTAATTTTCCCCAGTCGGACTTAGGGCGCCGGGCGGACTCACGTTGGGCTTTGCCCCAAATTTCTAGTTTTGTCTGAGTCTGTTTACTTCATTGTGGAGTCTGGCTCACTAATTGTTGGCCCGGCTAATCTCAGTGACAATGCAACAATTAGATTTTCACCGACATTAAAAATTGCACACCTGAGCACTGGCTAGCACCAGCTAATTGAAGGAAATGATATTAAATAAAAAAGAATAAAATAGCATTTATGCAACTTAGTAAAATGTGTCTTTTTGGCCAACCTCTTAATCAAAAAATATTAGTCTCTGAGTGCAGCTTTTAATCAACTCTAAATCAACTCAACATGAACTGTAGATTTTTCAGAATGCTGATTTCTAGGCCATCGTGGTGCCCAAAAGCACCAAAAGAGCCAAAGCAATGCATCAAAAACACTGCAAGAAATAAACATATATATTAGCAAAAATCATACGTGTTTAATTGTCAATAAACTGCAGTACAACAGTTAGAAGACTAGTTCACAAACTGCATAGCGTATTATCCACGATGTGCATACCTTCTGTATTACGATCAGGAATTTTGATAGTGACATTATGAGTCCTGGAAATGTCTTGAATACGACAACCCTTTGGACCCATGATACTTCCATGGTGCTTGCGTGGAACAGCACATTCCAATGTAATCTGGGCTTCCTGGGTTACAGCACAAAATATCATACTTGCAGTCATTCAACAGAAATGATGCACTATCTGAAGCTCAACAAAAAGTCCAGCTGTCGCTAGGGTGAGGCCGACCGTACTGGTTGTCACTGACCTTGAAAGTTATCCAAGGTTGATGATTTTTATGTTATCTAAAAGGACGTATGCCACTTCCTATTAGTGATTAATAGTAACCTATGCCGTACCTCGCACCATTTCCGAATTACGGCCACTTATAGCTTGAAGCATTCCATTCCATAATGCGTTATGACTCTTCAAGGTCATCCAAGGCCACCATTTAGCCACAGTATATGCGTGACAGACAGAGAGACGGACAACAACAACGACTAAAGGTGGACTGTTAAGCTTGTCCAGGATACAGATTTCTGACGACCTGTTAACACCACGCTGAACTATCTTCTACTGTCAACAGCCATTTAGTTGGCTGATTTTTAGAGTTTCACCCCATCTTGGTCCAAACCAAAAAATTTAGGACTTTTGGGTACCGCTGGAGCAGGACTTACCACCGGTCAAAATTAGACACGCACTTCCTTTCATGTAACTGATCAATGTGAGCCAAGTTTTAACCTTATAACTTAGCCTGGTAGCAACTCGATACTACAGTCAATAAGCTGCCACATAAGTAACTCTCTACACAGAACTATGTCCGAAGTTCTGAGCTCTTGAGAATAAAGAATAAACAAGAAATTTGAGCTAAGGCTCACGAGATGCGCGAAAGCCTATAGCAGTTCCTGTTCGTAAACTGTCAGTCTATCTTCAGCTGTTTTCACGAAAGACTGGCTAACAACGGTAAAATAACTTTTACGGGGGTACCGCTCTTTGATCCCCTCGTGTGCAGGTTTCCTTGAACCTAGAAAATCAAGACTTAGACCATCGAAATCTACAGGGTGCAGCAGAAAAAAGTAGCCCCCTAAAGTTTTTTGCTGTTTTCTGTGTGACGGACGAACGGACGGACAGAATTGCAATGGCTAAGACGCACTGAAAGCAAAAAACCATACCCTGAAACCAAAAATTACGACTCTATCTTGTACACAGCCAAAGTTATGACCGTTAAAGTAATCTTCTGAATAGGCACCATTGTATTTTCTTGGAATTTCTTGAATAAATACGTTAAATATCAATTTCAAATTTTTTAACCCCCAAAAGGCACATTCTTGTGCGAGACCGCGTTCTGAGCCATCGATCGCAAAAATCCGCCGAAGGGTCTGACTGTAGGTGAGTTGAGGGTATATGGCTAGAAAAATTTTTGCGTATATTTCACCTATTTGCTGAGAAGCCCCCCTTGGTCAGATTTATATGAAATTTTTACGTGAGGGGTCATCCAGCCAACGTAATCAACCGCGCCAAATTTGATCTCAATCAGATCAGAGGTTTTGCTTCTGTGGAGGGTCAAATTTTTGGCTTTCCCATAGGAAAGACAAGTCGCCGTTAACACAAGGCTTGAACTACCGTTCAGCCTGTGACAAAAGCTATCACCGCTGTAGCCTTAACAATTATTCCAGATCTGCAGCTGAGTACTTTCAGGAAAAGTTAAAAAAGCTATGGTAACTGTTACATTTGCTCACCAGATCTAGAACAATTTTATTAATCCGACTGACAGCACCATCGACACAGTCTTTGGCTCCTTTGATAACAACGCGATCGCTCTTTGACGAAGCTCGCGGGAAGCTCACGGTAACGCCGCCGAAGTCCTTGCCGATCTGACAGAGCATTTCCGCGCGTCGAGCAATGAAATGTCCATGATGTCGAGGGTCAATTCGAATCTCACGTTCTGCTGTGTTCTTCTACAACACCACATGATACAATTTCAAAGTGAAATAATGGAAGTTGGATCGTTACAATATGTTCTTTCTGACTATAACTACAGGAAAGACAGCACCAGCGGAAACTGTGCAGCACAAAAAATCATGATCAGGTTCAGCAGAACGTGTGGCATAGAAATATTAGCAATATTTTACTGAAAATTTGAAAGGTTCTTTTTCACATCTTCTTCCACATTCTTAGACACTGCTTATATTGTAACTGCCACAAGATTATTAACAACCAGCACCAAAAACACCAAAAATCACTCACTAAACTATCAATTCGTTCTTTTAGTTCTCTCGCAGCAGTGTCAACTTTCTCCTTCTTGCCAATGATTGTTATCAGTTCCTGATCGGCGTCATTCACAGCAGGAAATGCAATGCGAGTGTTTGTCCGATCACGCAAGTCTCGGATGTTGGAACCTCCACGACCGATGAGAAAACCGTGAAACTCTGGTTTGGCACGAAGCTCAACAGTGTACCCAGCTTCTTCCTGCAGTGCAATTTTCAGGAATTACAACATGTTAAACTGATCCCCAAAGTAAAATCATAGAAGTTGGGTTGCTACAGCTATAACTACAACTACTGTAAAAAAGCATCAATGGATAATCTGCAGCATGAACATTAGCTGCATAGAGGGGTGGGCTCCAGTTAGCTGTTTGCCTGCAAGCCACTGACGATCAGCTTGCAAGTCATTCAGTTAAGCATCCGCTTGCCCTATATACGCATTCCACTCGCAAGCGGTCTAAGTGGTTTACAGAGGTACTTTCAGCGCCTTTTGCTTCTGACAGTCAAGATGGCATCAACAACAGAGTAGACGTTTACTTGGTAACAAATATTTTTCAGGAGAAAACATATTTAATTTTAGGTCAATTTTCACGGAATATGTGGCTATAGTTGTATACTATATATGCGCAGCGAAAATTATGAAGTATATAATATTACAACATGTGTAAAAAGAAAAAGTGATATGAATTATATGTTAACATTATATTCTTTTTATTACGCTGCAAAATTTTAAATATTCCATCTGTAATACAAAATCTATTTACAAAACACTGCAGGTTTTGACGAATGCGATAAGTTTCAAATAGAGTATTAGGAATATAAACACAAAGTTGCTACAGCAACATGTGGGCTAGCAGCTGCAAGAAAGCGGACTGTTCAGTTAGCCAGTGAATTGCTGTAGCCGACTTAGCAAAAATCGATTTGAAAGCAGACTGCTAACTGAGTGCGGCCCAGTATCATAGTAATGGATTATCAGTATTTATACAGCACCATTTATGATAATGCCCAGAATTGCTAACTGAAGTTAATGTTAGCATGCTCTACAAAGAAAGCCGTTTTACACGTGAAAGCAGGTACTGCCGTAGCGTGTCTTAGCCATCGCAATTCTGTCTTACGTCAGTCTGTCCATCCACCCGTATGTCCGTCACACGAATGGATCAGTCAAAAATGGTGACCAAATCACCAAATCTTCATCATCGACTGCCCGGAAAACTCTAGTTTCAGAATCCGTAAAGCTTTCCCAGAAATTCGAAAAAGTTACTCCCAGCGAGGGCACTAAATGAAGGGGGAGGGGAAATTGGCGATTTTCAACGAAAAAGTTGCCATACCTCAGAAACGTGCGAGATAGGGTCTAGGTTACTATTAATCACTAATAGGAAGTCATACACTGGCTTTCAATTAACACGAAAATCAATGACCTTGGATGACCTTGAACACTAAAATAAGGGTTTTATGGATTTTTTCGGCAATTTTGGGCTGTGACATACATTTTAAAAGCGAACTGCGCCAAAATTAAAAGAGATAGACAAGTACAAGCTGCATATGAAATTTTCAGCATTTAACGTAGATTCTGACGATTTAAGTCTATTTTCTAGGTTCAAGGAAACCTGTGCACGAAGGCATCAAAAAGGAGTACCCCTGTAAAAGTCGTTATTTTATTGCTGTTGTTCTGCCTTTCATGAAAACAGTTGCAAATAGACATGAGCATGCTGCCATCACAACAAGCACTATTGACAAGCTTTTTAGTCATATCAACACCAATGACTTTGAAAGACCCTGAACTCCCAAAATAAGGGTTTTTATCGATTTTTGCTTCGGCTGGGGCACACACTTCAAGAGTGAATTCCGACGAAATGGCTGGAGATAGACTAAGACAATTTGCGAACAGGAACTGCTATAGGCTTTTGCGCATCTCGTGAGCATTAGCTCAAATTTCTTTTTGTAATAGCTTTAAAAAATACAGCTCTTTACGCAAAAACCCATCTAAGAGCCATGGCACATCACCTGCCATATCACATCACACTGTTACCTGTCACCCCTGACAAGTAAACACACCCACCTTAACCCCAGCCGAAGGGACCGGTACTCTATTTACCTAGCCTGAGAGGATGAAAAGCCGAGTTGATCTTGATGTTGCTTATACACTGAGATCATCAGTGAGATAGTTGACCTGTTCCCAGATAGTCACCCATGCAGGTAGTAACCACTTAATAGCGATCCAAAACAACAGCCTCTGCATCATAAGTCCAATGATCTGGAATCTGTTCCAGGCGAAAGCTCTGGCAACTTTAGCAACAAGAAAAGCCCTGCTAACGCAAACAGGAACGCGCAACAGCAGTGCATGTTTGAAAGTCCAGTAAAACAAAGTCTAAGTCAGTCGCCAGAAAGCGCCAGACGACTGGTGGCAAATTATTTAGTGTTTTTACTTGTACTCACCAGAGGGAACCACCTGTCTCGCTCAGCCAACGCCATATGGGCTGAGAATCACAATTTTTTTCCACCCCCTCTCATTTAACGTCCTCGTTCGGGGTGACCCCCTTCGAATTTATGGAAAAGCTTTACTGATCCTGAAACTAGTCTTCCCACAGCCGACAGTGAAGATTTGGTGATCCCAGCTTGCACCATTTTTGACTGATTCACCCATGTGACGGATGGAAGGACGGACAGAACTGCGATGGCTAAGACGCGCTAAAGCAGTAGCTGGTTTTGCGTACAAAAAACTATGCTCCCTAATGCTTATGCTTGGCTTGGCATAGGCAGTAGCTATGTCAATAGATCTGAGTCTAGGTGGATTCCTAGACTGCATGATTGTATAAATGCAGCCAGGGAGTCCAAGCTGCCTTTGTACTGCCAAACATGCAACAGAAGAAACACTGCAGACCACACCATGAGGCTAAGCTACACCATCCACAGCTACGTGTACTCCTGACCAAGAACAACATTAGAACTGCAGTTTAAAAAACGATGTAATTTGTCCACCAATTTTAGTGACTGGCCAACATATAGTGACAAGTTTTTTTTACGTTTAAGCAAGAAAGAGAAAAAATCGGTAGATATGTTAAGAATAAGAAAAAATTATGTGATCCATCACTCACTCTATCGCTGGCAACTTCAAGAAGACGTTTCTTAGCTTTCTCCACCTCGTCTTTGGGGCCCCGAAGATGGACCTTGTCACTCTGTGCATTCTCACTGGGAAACCGAATGAGAACACCCCCGCAGTCCTCACTTATCTCACGTATCAAGTAACCCTTAGCACCAATCACTGCCGTGTGCAGCTTCTGTGGAATTTCTACCGTAACTTCGATGATGTTGACCTGAAAACACTTCATCAGGTATAGCCAAAAAATATCCACTGCAAGTGCAGACCAAAATGCTAAATTAAGCAAGTTAACAAAGATCTGTCCACGGCACAATTTTAACCTCAACAATGGCGCAATTACCCAAAAACCAACAGCACCGCATAATGATGAAATGAAATAGTAACACCTATAATATAATCTTACTATAATGCGCATAAAGCCTGTCTGTCAGCCCCTCTGGCGCCTTCCCACGGTCGTGAACCCTGGCTGCAACATTTGAGTTCTTAGGCTTTAGGTAAGTGACCCCATGGGCAGCGTGAGGGGGCGGGGGTTGAGTTGCTGGGTCTTTTTCCCTGCTGACTCTGCCAAGCCTGACAGCTTAAAGCAGCAAGTAGTGCTTCAGGGCAGTATAATGGCATACACTCACAAACACATCATCTAAATTATTATGCTAATACAATGCTAATAAACAGCACTGGTATTATCTCAAACATAATGTTATCATTAAACAGTGAATTTCCCCTCACAATTTCTCTTTGACACCTTCAGAATATTGGGTCACTTACCTGAACTTTACCTTAATGCTGTCATATACCTGACACTCCCAAGTTTTCCAGAAACATGACCACAGTGCATAAAAATTCCTAGAAAAACTTCATGTCTTAAAAAGTGCAAGTTACAGATCAAATTTTCATTCAGCAAACAGCCTTTTACAAGAAATGTCATTATGGACAGATTTGATCAAGAACTGCATCAACCGTGACGTACCATCTCTTTTTCGATGGCTTCAATCATGTTCTTTGCCTTTTCCACATTTTCCTTCCTTCCCGTAATCACAATGACATCGCTGTCACTGTTCTCTCGTGGGAAATCAATCTTGGTGTCGGTCTCATCACGGATCCGCCGGATCTGAGCACCTCCCTTGCCTATTATCTTTGGATAAACTTCCTTTGATATACGCACCTTAGCTTCGTGACCACTTGCCATCTATGCAGACATCATCACAAGAAGGCTCTCAATGGCATCTCTTACACACATGACATGTGCCAATAAGCAACTGACAGAAATGCTGAAGACAACTGTGCAAAATAAAATGCCAAACATGCTGTCAACTTGGATCAAAAGTTCAAACGGGAAATATAATACACCGGGCAACTTCACTTTTTAACTTGGACATTTGCTGAGTAAAAGCTAAAGCAAAAGGCTAAGTCTGTACTTAGACCAAAGTTCAGCTAAACTATGGTTTAATTCTACTGACTTTGACCAAAGTTTAGACCAAAGCGATTTAAAATGGATGGAAAATTAAACCTAATGGGAAAGAAATCAACCAGTTATGCTTGGACTTGCTTATTTAATTGCGCCGTGCATGCAAACAACATACTTACGTAACGAATTACAACTACGTCATATGTGAAGCCATTACGACGTTTATTTTTGATACACAGACTGCTTTAATTTACTAAACTATATGTATTTATAGAACTATGTAAACCGTCGCCATGTTTTTGCTCAGCTGAAGTCAAAAGTTGAAGTAGATTCAGGCTCAGCAAAAGTTTAGCCCTAAGGGTTAAAGCTATCTCTTCCATGCAAATCAAACCGATTTTAGCCAGGTTAGTTTGGCTAAACTTTTGTCTAAGTAGGTACTTAAGTAGGTACTTAGACCGAAGTTTGGTCTAAGTCAGTTGACTGAGACCAAAACTTCAGTCTAAGTACCTACTTAGACCAAACTTTTACAATCACTTCACTTTTTGACTTAAGTAGGTACTTAGACCAAAGTTTAGGCTCAGCGAAAGTCTTAGCAAAAGTCTAAGTCAAAAAGTGAAGTCGCCCATTATCATTCATTATCGATTAATACAGAGCTATATGTGGTATGCCAATTACAAGGAAGTCCAACCATCGCTAGAGAAGTTGCACCTACGTCACCTGGTTGCAAAACTGACCTTCAAAGTCATCCAAAGTTGATGATTTTCATCTAATCTAAAATGGCATAGGTTATTTCCTATTAGTAATCAACAGCAACCTAGGCCTTATCTCACACAGTTTGGCAACAATAGCACATACCAACTTTCAAGGATATTCAAGGTCAATGATTTTCATGTCATCTGAAAGAGCGTATGCCACTAACCATTAATGATCAATAACAACCTAAGCCCTATCTCACCGTTTACAAGATGTCACCAGTTTTCCATTGAAATATGCAATTTTTCTCACCCCCTTCATTCAACCCCAAATTAAAAAATATCCTCCTTGCACTGCATCCCCAAAATTTTGTATGCAGAGAGCCTTGACACAGGGCTAATTATTCGTGCAAGGAGTTTACCGTTTGTGAAGTGTGTGACATACAGACAAACACTTCCATTACAGACACATCATATCACAGATATCTACAGTATAGCTGTAGCGCGTCTGACAGCATATTACAAAAGTCAATAAAATGCAACAAAATTGACACACCGTGCACACCGTAGTAAATACTGCAAAAAATGGACTGAGATATATACACAATGATATCTAATCTCCAAATGCAATAAAATGAAGAAGTACATTTTTTTCAGAAAAGTCCATAGCTAACACATAATACAATGGCAAGCTATGTTAACAGTAATACCATGTCTTGAGCTATCTGCTGCAGGTATTTGCAACAAAGGTCGACGTCATTCTTTGGACCGCGCAGCGATACCATGTCACTCTGCTTGCTGGAGTCCGGAAACGAGATAACAACACTGTTGAACTTTTCTCGGATGTCACGAATATTCGATCCCTGTGCACCGATGATCGCCTTGTGAAACTGATGGTCAATCATCACATCACACATCTTCTCATTCTCCTAAAAACATTCAAACCATCTCAGTAGCTTACAATAATTCCTCAGCATCTGTTGACAGACCGGTGAACAAGCATAAGCAAAGCACAATTCCAGAACCAGTTAAGAAAATAACATCTCAAGCCATAAAAAACTGCCACAAAAAAACAAAGGATGCAGTCCTTGAAGAATACCCTCAACCTCAAAGACAGGTCAAGGATAAAAAATCGTGGCCTTGGCCTAAAAAAAGTCCGACTTTGGCCTCAATGATCACTGGCCTTGATCTTAAAAATGCTCGCCTCGAACCCATCACCACATAGAACAAAGCATATGCAGGATAGCTTAAGACATGACGTTACATGACGAAATGAAAGGGATGATGTCGGGCAAATCCACAAGAAGATGAAAATGCCCACAATTGCTAAGCTAAGTGACATCAGCAAGAATTATGACAATATGAAGAAAGCTGCTGAAAACAACAGCAGCTGGCAGAAGAGACCGTCTTAAATTAAATCACATATACATCAAAAGATACAGTAAAAAGATAAAAGTAAAAGATAACACACAGAGACAAAAATTAGGCCTCATAGAATACAGCGACTGGTAATTTGTTACAAGTAAATGCATAAACAATGTATTAATTAACAACAATTAGCCAGTTAGTCCAATTTTGCAACTAGCACTTTCAAATGCAACATTCATCAGCAATAGTCTTTCAACTTGCTAAGGACTTCAAAATTAAGGATATCATACAGACCATTTTTGCCACCATATCAATGAGCTGTTGCTTGGCCTGTGCAACTCCCTCAGGCGTGCCTTCAATGCGCACGACGCCGTCGTTACTGTCATCCGACGGGAAACGTATCGACACACCAGATTCCTTCTTTATCCTTGCAACTGCACGTCAGATACAATGCTTTCATACTGTGTGCCGAATAACAGTTTTAAATACTCAACATGTTAAAGTTTAAAGATCTTGTAATCTTTACAACTATATATAGAGAAACCATCACTATACTACACTGCGAGGCATAAAAAAACACACCAAAATTTTTTTCATCATAACTTGAAGAAAAATGATCCAATTTTAATAAGTTTTGGTACGAATATTCCTGATACAACTGGCCATCAAATGACTGTTTAATTTCCCACCTCACCCATTGTCTGTTTCTTCACTACCTGAGAAAAGAAAACGAATAAAATATTGCATTTTAACCACTTTGGTATTATTGCTTAATCAAAACAACACACAAAATGCACATTTTGTCCATAATTTCATCATTTTAGCTAATAGTTTATCTAATTTTCCATTTTTTAACTGCCTACAAAAATGTTTGAAATGTTGGCTGACTAACATGGGCTCGGCTCGGAGACACTTTCTCCATTCATTGATAGCAGTGTTGATAACGTAATGCTCCAGACCAATCCAGACTTCACCAGTCACTTTTTGAATTCGTCAATATTCCTAAATGTTATGCCTATTTAATAGACGTGCTGCTGCACAACAGTCAAACCTTATAATTGACTGGCTGTTGGTGGCCACACATCTGGAAAAATGAAATTTTATCAAGTTTGATTTTAATGCATATTTTGTCTGTTCGGCTTTTCCCAGGTAATGTAGAAGCACATGTTGGGTGAGGTGGGAAACTGAATGGCCATTTGATGGCTAGTTGTTTCATGAATATGTGTACCAAAAAATTATTAAATTGGATAAGCCTTCTTCAAGTTATGGTAGAAAAAATTTGGTGCATTTGTTATGCCTCACAGTGTATATGGGAACACACTCACAGTGTTTACATGTCATCTGATGCAGGTGAATGCAGTCCGCCTTAATGCCAGCCAAGCAGACTGGGACTTATCTACACTGAAGAAATGCAAGGCCGAGTTGAGCTTGGCATTGGTTATATACCAAAATGTGCAAAAGTCACCCATACAAGTAGTAACCGGTTCATAGCAACCCAACTGGAAGTCAAACTCATGATCCTACTCTCGATCATTAAGTTCAATGTCTTAGGTCCTGTTTTTCCATCGCCAATCAAATTGCATTTGATATCCGATTAACTTGATGTTCAGAATTGATCGTTGATCAACAGTGTTTCGTTTTTCAATGCATTTTCGATCTCCAGTTGTGTGATCGGCAATTAGCTGATTGGCCATCAACTGAGCCTACTTTGTGTCAGTCTGACTGGCTGACAGCTGACCTCGATTTGCAGTGTTGTGCTAAATCACCCAGCATGTGCTGCGAGATGCCATAGGCAGTAAAAGTCGTCATAGCAATGATATCGGCCATATCGTCTGCCGTCAAAAATAGGTTTTATTGCAAATCAACACGGGAGCATCTATCCATTTTATTTCTTCACAAAACACTATACACAGTATAAATTGATCATTAAGCCTAGTGATCGATGGCCATACCTGGAACTTCATTTTAATACATGATTTACCGTTCTGACCGGTGAAGTGAAGCGACGTTTCTGGTGCAAATAAGCAACGCACTGCAGATCACCACGTTTAATCGTCAATTATCTGACTTGATCGACCAATATCCAGCCATCAACTTAATGGGAGATTTGACGGACGATCAGTCGCTAATTAGTGATGTAAAAACGGTTATTGAGATGATCTCCGATCAAGTCCCAAAGTTGATCGGAGATGAATTTGATCGGCCATCAAATTTGCATGGAAAAACGGGACCTTAATCACTGCATCACCAAAGAAATGCATCTGTCTTTGTGTTTGTGGATTGACTGTCAGCGACTGGTTCTATTATGCTGCTGTGTAGTATGTAACCTTCAACCACTCACGATCACATCTTATACTAGATCACTTCGTTTTTGCAACACTGCAAACATAACAGCAAATTAATATCACCAGCAAGTTCAGCTGCTGAAGCACAGAAGCACCAATACATAATAACCATTAGGTTTCATCAAAGCCTTGGACTGTAAACACTGGACACTACTAAATAAAAAAAATTATGTTACAAAAGCACAGAAATATAACAGAGATATTTTGTGTATACTAGCAGGCGACTGCCAGGCAATCATTATATTATGCAGACAGTCATCACAAACCGTTAGCTCCGCTCCGACCAATGATATGACGATGGTATTTTGTTTCGATCTTGAGTTCCACGAAAGCCATGCGTGACACCTGCATTCAACACATTATGACAAAACAACACTATAATTGATTACCTCTGTTTATCTCTTGCCAATTTCTGAGTTATTAAACTAGGAGGGTCGTTCGATAAATAAGTTACAAAACAGCGTCATTCTGTTAGTTTTCCAAATATTAAAAATTCAAAATATACGTTTTGTAGGCAATTATGATTTAATTCTGAGTAGCAGCTGTGAGTTTTATTACGATTATGTCACTGTGACGGCATTTATTAACATTAAATTTGGCGATGTTCCCGCTGAAATCCTCCCGTAACGAATAGCGTGCCGTTATTGCTTTGTTAGCGGACAACCAAACTTAATGCAAATCAGATTCGTTCTGAGATGCATCCAGTATATAGCGACAAGGGTTTTACGAAATAAACAGTACATTTTTGGTGTAAGACATTGCTAGGTAGGCAAAAATCTGCATCAGATACCGAGGTGCAATCAGTCATTCGTCATTTAGCACCCTCGCTCGAGATGACCCCGCTTCGAATTTACAGAAAAGCTGTACGGTTACTAAAACTAGAGTCTTCCAGGCAGCTGATGGTGAAAATTTGGTGATCCTAGTGTGCACCGTTTTTGACTAGTCCACTTGTGTGACAAACAGATGAACGAACAGACAGAATTGTGATGGCTAAGACGCGCTGAAAGCAGTTGTTGCTTTCACGCGTAAAAAGCAAAAGTGTTACCAGTTCAGCTTTCTGTTGTTTAATTTTTTCCTCAACTTCCGCGACTTCTTCCGGAGGACCTTCAATGATGATTTTATTCTGATCATCGTTGAATTCAATATGAACCTAAAACATATCACAGCCAAAATATCACTACAACACAAAAATGTACTCGTGAATATGATTACTTCATTCTCTATTTCGTACCTTCAATCACTTGCACTTGCTGATTAAATTACAACTGCTCAGAACCTAATCAAAGTATTAAAAAATGAAAACAAAAAGATGATACACAATTAATTTATAAGTTGAAATATATCACATATATCACAATCTTAATCATGCATTAATCATGCTTTTAGCAGACTTTAAAACATGTGCACCAACATAAACATGCACCGTAAATTAATTTTTCAATGGATAATCCTTTACGGGCATTAAATTTCCTAATCACACTTAATTTATTAACACATTACTGCGTTAACTTTACAGCTCTACAAAACTACAATCTTATGCAAAAACATACACTTTACTGTTAAGACGTGTTCAAAGTGTCGGAATTGAAATAAACCGAAATAAACTCAACTGAACTAAAACAACATAGTTCTTCCATTAAACTGAGCACTGCAGCTTTCATTTAAGTTCATCTCAATTCATCTCTGTCACCATGAACACACAACGTTTGTCTGTACAGACCTTTGGAAAGTCCTGTGTTATCTGTTTGATGTTTGCTCCCTTTGGTCCAATGATAAACCGGTGGAGCCAGCGATCCACAGCTACCTCATTCAGCACCACACTGTTTGCCTACATACAACACATTTCAATAATTTGTAAACATAAAAGCTGCATTTTTGATCGCCTAACGGTTTTGGTCAGTTCATAGATAAGTGTATTATAAATACTTTTATTTCGTGCCCAAACCTACCATGGTCTGGGTGCAGTAGCTGTTAGCAAAGACTTTATAATTTCTGCTGATGGCATGACAGATGAAAACTTCAAAATGGTTCTGTTTTGTTGTACTGAGATTGAAAATGGAAAGTTACTAAAGTTATTAGAATAAAATTGGCGTATTTATAATATACTTATTTATGTGCCTGCCTAACGTGTTAGACCTAGGCCATCAAAAACAAGTCAAGAATTGCTTAAAGCTCCATGGCCATGGTCAAACTCACTCGTGCAATTTCTGTAGATTTAAATTAGACATTTAACCTTGTATATATAATATGTCGATTTGAGCTTCATAAATAAATGAAATTAATGTGTGATTTAAAACGAAATGTGGCACTATGTTACGTTATGCGAAATATTCTAATCTATCAGTGCCTGCGGTGACGTCATGACCCTAGCCCATATAGATCACAAATATTAATGGCCTAGCCGACGATGTCATCATTCTAGTCTAGGCCATTAATATTCATGACATTATAGGCTAAACTCATGACGTCACCATGGGCCATCATGGCGGCGCGTTTTCTACGTCGTTTTCGTAGATTGTCGACTTCAAAGGTAAATTTTTCCGTGTTGACAAAACGCTGGGCACTGATATTACTGTCAAAGTTATCAGAAAATTCTGCACTTTCAGGAAAATGGATAAAATTTATATGTTAATTTTGGTGTCCATGGACCTTTAAATTTAACCTTTATCTTATCAACCTCAAAAATCACACTTACACAGTAGCATAAACTGGTAAGTTTTTTATATTTAATATGTGCTGTTTTATTAGCAAATTTAGTCATGAGTTAAAAGCAATAATGTGACACAAATCAATCACGTGACCACTCAACTCACGGTGGGCAACTTCCTATGGATGGTCCATTGTGACCATGCATCTATCTGGCACCATTAGGGAGATATGGTGCCTCAAAAGATAATGGGATCATGGCTTTGACCTTTTGGGGTCACGTGACGTCATCGGTCACGTGACCATTCGACTCAGCATAGGCAGTTTCTTATTGGTGGTCCACTGTAACCATACATCTAACTTGCATCGTTAGGGAGATAAAAAGCCTCAAACTTGTATTTGCCCAGGTTAAAGGCCAAAAGTTCACTGCGCATGCACCGTGTCACGTGAGCTGTAGGCAGGGGGTTCAAAATAACTGCATATTTGGAATTCCCAAGGTCCCATTGCCTATTCACTATGCCACTTTGGTGGGGCTACGGTGACGATTAAGGGTAGTTTGTAGAGGATCATCTCCACTGTTAAGCATTTTCAGTCAAAATTTTTCTAAGTCCGAAAATGGACCTAAAATTGGTGCTTTTTGGGGGATTAAAGGAAAAAAATATGAAAGATGAATGTTGAGACCCCCCTAGGAAATCAATCCGATCAAACACGTCATCCAGTGCCAAGAATGCGGCGATACTCCCAAAAATGTGTTCTCCAGAGCTTGACAAGAAAAGTAAAAAAAAAGAAAAATAGCCCAATTATCATAATCATCATAATTATCATAATTATCATACCCTGCTGACCCTGCTAGGCCGATTTGTACCATTTTTGACATGTAGGGTCAGACTGCCGACGTAATCATCCAAGTCAAATTTTAAGTCGACTGATTTGGTAAGCCTCCAACATTGCACCCCACACGTGATAGTCCATTGGGTTTATATTCGACAAGCTTGGAGGCTACTGGTTCTTTTGTGATGAAATCTGGACAGTTGGCCTGCAACCAGTTTTGTGCGCTGTGTACGCTGGCGCACCGGCCTGCAGGAATATGAACCGGATGGGCAGCCAACAACTGCTTTAATAGAACGATAATTTAGTGATAATTTATGAACAAAATAAATTACTGTTTTACTGTTAATCAAAACATCACTATGACGTTATTGGCAGTAATGTGGTATCCGTTAACTGACATTTTGATATTGAACATTTTTAATGCTAAACAATCGGTAAGTGGTCATGTTAAAAAGTCTATAACTTCATCATTTTTCAATGAAATCACATTTCACTTGACAGTTAGATTTAAAACGTTTCAGTGAATAAATTTGCAAAATTTCAAATTAAAATTCCAAACGGTTGGTGAGAAAACAGTGAAAAACTTTAGGGGGCTACTCTTTGCCACACCCTGTACATACAGCCTAGCAGAGATATGATACGTTATAATGTGAATGTCCTAACAAGCTACATTAAAGTGTTGACATCCTACCACCTAGATTCATCAGATCTGCTGGGATTGGCAGAAGACAGATAATTCTGGTAACAAACTGCAACGGCGAAATGCTACAACTGAATGCCGTGCATCACGATGTAAATCAACAATTGGGTAATTAATAAGTACCTTTGTATAGACAGCAGTTAAGGCCATGCCTAGCTTGTCAGCATCACCCCGCAGTGTGATTGTGTCAGACGGAGTGTCCAATGGCGGCACTTCAACTGATACACCGGTGTCTGCTAGTATCTCCTGCAGATTCTGTCCCTTTGTGCCGACGATGTACTTATGCTGAGACTTCTTTACCTCAACCGCTACCACCGACGACAAACGTCTCTGAGCAAACAATATCACACCATCGGTTCTTACATCTGTTCGTTTATCATCACAGTGAGGACTGTAGGTACTATGTGATCACATAACAGAATTTTTTTCAATAACGAATAATAATGAATTATCATAAAATCACACTTCTATCTTCACTACTATTTGTTACTTAAATAAGAATTTAAAATTCTAGCCAGAAGTAGAGAAAAAACACCAGCACACACACACCAGGCTAAATAATAAAAACTTAAAACACGGCGTAGCATTCAGCATAGATCTGCACACTTCTGGCATATTTTGTAAACTTCAACTATGACCATTTGAGTCAGAAACATGACAAAATCAACCTTGTACCAAAAACCAAAGTTTGGTGAAATCTATTAATGCATGTGACAGATAATGCAAAAACGCCATAGAGAAATACATGCACGCAAGCATGCTGACACGGAACTTCACGTTACATTCAACTCTTACTATACTATTACACCACTGTACAAAAATGTCACACAATCTACTGATCTGAAAAGATCGCACATATTATAGTTGCAGCAAACTGACAACTTACTAGTGATTGCAATTCCTGGATCACAAATTCTAGAGATTACAAAAAGATTCGTTGAATAATACTTTTCAACTACATGATGAAATAACAATTCCAGCCATCTGATGAAATATCTAGTGTGCACAAAAGATCTTGCTGTAAACTGCAAGCTGCATTTTGACAGTTAGTCACTACTGTCCTATGCATGAAATAAGTCTAGTACAGTTCAGTTACTTAAATTCATTCAATTGTTAAATAACCACAGTTTAACGAAATATTGGAATTTTTGCTTCACGGAATTTGGTAAATTAACATAAATTTATGTATGACATTGTATGAGCGTTAATTTTTGTAACACGCATTATTTTTCTAACACGTATTAATTAATGCGTTAATTTGACAGCTGTACAAAAAACACAACCAATACTGCGATGGCAATCACTACAACGTACCCTAGTTTCGTAGACGTTCTTCACTTCACATTCGGCAATCATCACTCCTTCCTTCTCACCAGCAATTGTCAGCTCATCCTTGACAACAGACGGTGGAGGAATATTGATACGACAGTTAGTCCGGTCCATGATTTCTCGGACAGTCTGATTGAAAGGACCGCAGATAAATGGATGATAAATCTTAGGAATTGGCAGACGAACAAATGCCAACTTGGCCTAAAACAATAATTGCAACAGTCAACCACAACTAACCATTTAGCAGTTTAACGCATCAGCAGATTAATCAGATTTCATCATTATCTCACACATTACCAAAAACTGATAAAAATGCATAATGACTTCACTCTTATTAAATAGCATTTTTTGTTGCAGATCTCTGATCTCTACAATGATTCTACATGTGTAGTACACTTTCAAATGACATGTATAATCCATTCATATCATTCTGGATTACATGCCTCGAGTGCAAAAACCAACAGATTAAGATAAACACAAGTTTGTCTAGTGCTAAAAATGCACAGATCTGCAGCATCAGTCGATAATCAAGTTGAACCATTACTGTAACAAAGGCTCTGTTCTTGCCAACAAGTTACAAAAGACTATCTGTGTTATAAAAACGGCTGAAAACATCAGAACTAATGATGCGAACTCACTAAACTGTAATGCATGCAACGGTCGGTATCATGCATTTTCTGCACAATTTTCAAATCTGTGGTCTATAAATGACATCAATATTAGCAATAATAATAACAGTTCATTTCCACAGTTTTATTCACTATCAAATCTGCATTTCGGTTAAACGAATAATGGATGCAGTGTAAACAATCCAATCCACTAGAAACAACATAAACAGAATACAACATACATGTAACAATGTTACATTATATAGATGACTCAACAAAGACAAAATGCTCCACGTTAAGACAGAACCCCAAATTAAAATGTATGCTACCTACAGACTCGAAGCGATCAAGGATAAATTATATCCATCACTCACAAACTACATCGGCCTACTTGTTCATCAGAGATCAGCTGAATTTCATGGACTGCTTTCTCAATCCCATCTCGAGTACCGGTAATTGATATAGCATCGGATGAATCCTCTTGTCGAGGAATTGAGATCTTTGTTGCTGTTTGCAGTTCTAGGTCGGAAAGACGTTTCCCCTTTGGACCAAGTATAAACCGGTGATGATCTTTCGGTATTTTTATACTTCGTGACATCTACAATAAACATTTTAAAAATCCAATACAAAATGTGCAAAGATAATTCTAAACCTTAGCTTATTTCATACTGACGGAAATGTTTATTTTATTTTGCAATTTTTAAAATACGACACAGCTGTGAACACAAGCTCATTACAAGGGCAAAACTGAAGCAAATTATGGACAGAGCTAAGGAGTCAAAATCAGGTAAAAAAAATTTGACCCGAAAACCTTGTTCCTAATTTTCTCATAGCAAACAACTCACAACCCTTTGAGTTACAATGCAGCAAACTAATGTTAGCTTCTTAATTCAGCAAAGAACAAGGAACTGATCAGATCATGGCAGAACTGCAACTAACATGGATTCATCTTCAAGCTCTCACATCTATTTCTAAAAGTGCATGCTGAAATCCAATCCCATTACATTAATTAACTACATGGTGCTGCAAAAAAGTGAAATGTCAATTCATGAAGTCAATCACATTTTTATGCTGCAAATTCAGTTTCACTAAGTACTGCAACGATGAAGAGGATATGCCAGCTGCATGCAAAATTTCTCAACATTTTTGGCTAGTCGTACTCTACGTGCCACTTCTAGTTGTGCAGCAAGCTTTCTACAGTGACGCTGTACTGCAGCATGCCAATGTTAATTTGTTTGTGCCAAAAACCTGAGTCTGCAGCTGCTGCAGGACCAGTTTACGCGCCACTTTGACAGCTTCCTCCTTGCCCGTTATGACAACTGAAAGACTGCGATCTTTTGCCAGACTAATCTCGATAGCAACACCTATACACATGACACAAACATTTGCTGCAGACTGAAACATACAATACATTCCCAATGAGAGGCACAAGCATAGGAGTATGCGAAGTAGTTAAAAGGCTGGTGTATGAGAACAATCCAATAAGCAGTGAATGTACACTGCTTGATGAATAGCTGGTACCATTTTACTATGTCAAAAACAACCAGCAACCACCTGGTATGCTGAACATATTATATGGGGTTCCAAGTATTACAGAATCTTCTACGGAAGCTTTTTCAGTATCTCTGCTTGTTATCCAGAGTAGGCTCTGCAATCAACAACCAAGATAGGCTTGGATGCAGGTATCTAAAAGATCAATTCCTATACTCCTGGTACCTGTTCTGGCCATGATGTCTAAGCAAATGCGAGTCTGAACGCGACCACGTTCACCAAACTGTTGCTCAGACATCTCCTTTAACCTCTGTTCCTCCACCGGAACTGAGAATACCTACAGTATCAACATTCCATCAGTAAATATACTTGCACTCAAACAATAAAATACCGGTATACAACACTGAGCCAAGCAATCATTAATCAACAGTGTATACCTAGTCAGTTTTAACTGAACACTGACAAATGACAGCATCCAAAATAGCACATGGTATTGGTAACCTGCTAACCAAGCTTTTCTGACGCTACTAGGAAATAACACAGAAACACTGTTCCAAATCAACACCTCCCCATCTGCCATCCATTAACCATGTTCAAGGATTATCTATCAAGTTTTACAAAAATGTATGCAAAAAAACTTCTCAGATGCAGTACAAGTTCGCACAGCTTCTTGCAAAGAACAGACACAAAATATTTAAATATTTATGCTGGCAACCTTTTGCTATGAGGCTCTTTGGTTTACCTGTGTTATAACAGAAGATCGTAGAGCCATCCTACTTGCAGCAGCACTCCACTTGTTACTGCTGGATGGATGGGATGGCAACGGTTCAACAACATCCGGGATAGAAGCAGGCAGTGGTGGAAAGGCTTCAGCATATGTAGGCTCATAGGCCTCATCATCAACTGTAGAACATGTCGTGTGATCATCGTGACTATCGCCTTCACTGTCCAGACTCATCTTCCACAACTGTATGAGCTCGTCTTACTCTCTACAGTGTATGCTGTCACAAACCACAGTTAAGCAACAATTTACTAACAGCAGCAATCAAGTGAGACACAAGTTCTTTAGATGCACGAACGCTACTTTGATTCATAGTTCAGGGGTGTCAGAGTTGATAAAGCTTCTTCTAATGGAGAGCTATGTTATCCAGTTTTATAATATGCACTTGAATGTTTTAATTCATCAAGTAGCACTGTAAACCATTTGAATGCGTACATATTTGATTTTAGATCATGAGAATCAGTTAGTGAATTGATCAGTTTTCGGGAGACGATGAATTTTGAACATTTTTACTATGAGAAAAAAATTGTGCTTACTGCACAATGTGCTGCATTCGAACAATAGTGTCATAGTCACTGTAATGAGACTTTTTTATACAGTCCAATGAGTATGTCAAACTGTGTCAATTTGCTGACGTTACCCCACATAGTAACATATTTGTATAAGACATCGAGTCAACGTGAAATTTATTTCAGTATGAGTGTAGACCTGACTGTATGTATTGTTTTTAGGTCACTGACCGTATGATGTTTGTTTTTATCATTTATTATTGCAGTTTTGCGAAATAAACTTATAAATAATAAAGTTAGGATATGGTTCAACTAATAAATTACAGCTTAATTATGGCGTTACATGTTGCAACATCTGCAGATCTGGACACCCGCAATTCGTTTTTCACACGAAAGCAGCTACTGCTTTAGAGCATCTTAGCCATCGCAATTCTGTCAGTCCATCTGTCCGTCCGTCCGTCACTCGGGTGGAACTAGATAAGGCCTAGGTTACTATTAATGACTAATAGGAAGTCGTATGCTGTCTCTCGATTGGCGCCGAATTCAATGACCTTGAACACCAAAATTGGGGATTTTATGGATTTTTTGGCGATTTCGGGCTGCATCACAAGTCTATATCATTCACAAGGTAGCGCCACACTACCATCGTTATGCGATCCAGATAGAGAATTTGGTATTTGTATACTAACTTAGTGTGAACACCCCATTTTCAGCTAAACTACTGAACCGGAACTTCTATAGGCTTTCACGCATCTAGTCAGCATTAGTTCAAATTTCTTGTTACCCGTAGCCTCATGCGACGACCTGTGCACTGTTTTGTGACATCAAGCTAAAAACTTCGCAGCAAAAACTGCACAGACAATCCTCACAAAATAGTAAATGTGGCAAATTACAAAATACACTATGCACCTTCAAATGTACGTAAAAGGAAATAAAATGCTAAGATAATAACACGCTTCGATGCATTCAGGCTGACAGGTGATAAATCATCAAGCACACCACGTCTGACACGTCCACACTTTAAATCCAAGTTAAACATCATGGTAACAGGAACTTTCGTTCCCACGTACAGGCGCGAAAGTTCCATACATGGAACTTTCGCTCCCTGGTACTTTCGTTCCCTGGAACTCTCGTTCCCTGGAAGTTTCGCTCCCGTGAGCGAAAATGAGGTGGAACTTTCGCTCCTCACTTAGAGTTAACATTATATGCTTACACACTCAATAGAAGCAGATGAAATCAAAGGACACCAGCATGTGGTGTAAATGCTCAACGTTTAAAACAAGAAAGCCCAGCTGTCGCTAGGGAACGTGCTACAGCTAGCCTAGAAAGGTTTTCCAAAAGATGGGTTTAAGGTTTAGGTTAGAGACTAGAATTTAAAATAATGGTAAGAACTTGACGAAAAATATAATTTAAGGAAAAATTTATAAACAGATATAATTTGATAAAAAATTTGGAGAA
>Ga0209367_1002938_pt1 | contig 22858 bp, 12 predicted proteins | sample WorMetLIZISLAND2_FD_187412 | JGI IMG/M metagenome (GOLD analysis project Ga0209367, IMG submission 187412) | Marine gutless worms symbiont microbial communities from Max Planck institute for Marine Microbiology, Germany - Olavius geniculatus... ... | reverse complement strand
CCCTTTTCCTTCCTCCCCTACTCCTCCCCTCGCTTTCTCCTTTCTCACAGCCCCTTCCCGGGGCATACAAATCTATTATTCCGCCCTCCCATTCAAAAATTCTTGATCTGCCGCTGAGCCATATAGGCTAGGCGTTGCCTGAAATTGTAGTCGGGACTCGAGAAGAGCGGACCGAGATGCGAAGGTGGGTGGTGAGGTTATTGAGAGGGAAACAGCGAACCCCTTCACCACCAGCTACGGGGTCTGTGAGCGTTGGAATCAAATGTGTTTTTCGGACATGAAAAATCCGAAAATGCACGTAGTTTTACTGTACATATTTGCATTTACAAGTTACAACTTAAGTTGTGAGGGTGAATGTTTCCTCCCACCCCATAACTACGCCAGTGCAACGGGCGAAGATGTCCGCCCCTGCACGAGCTGACAATATGCGGCTGTCCGAGTATAGCTATAAACTACACTGCAGTGAATGCACTGCACAAGCTCAGCCCAACTCGTAACAGACGGGCGAACGGACAGACAGGCAAGAGCCCTAATATGCCCCCCACTACGACGGCCGCATAAAAACCGCGTCAATATCATACATGCATGACAAGCTACTGGCATTTGCATACCGGTGCAAACTATCAGTGCGCGGCTTCTTAGCGGAGCTAACTGTTCACACTGGCAGTTGAAGCCCGGCGGCTGAAAATACTACAAAACAGAAGAGGCTCTATACAAAGCAAAGGGGTATTACGGCAAATCTTTACCTTCCAACACGGTGCAAGGCTGCAAACAAACACGTGTTTCTGTCTAGGTCACTATAAGGGGGCGTGTCCGTCTGCCGCAAACAGGCGAAATACTGCACGAAATTCACACGCGCCGACAGCGACAGAATGATATACCGAGTCATGTGAATTATTTCGCCAACCAGTAAAGACCATCGACTAACCTCTGTCTGCAGACATGACGGCTGGCGACGATGATCTGTTTCGTTGTTTCTTCGCTTAGACCCACGGCAGACTGAGATTCACACACGTACGCAGTCACCTCGCCAACGTCTGCACGCCCTCTGCCAGTCTACTCCAGCAGCTACTCCACTGGGTTCGGCCCGGCACGCGCACCGACCCGTCACGTGATCCCGTGGCGCGCTCTTATTGGCGCCAGTCAGGTCACGTGACTGACAAACACGTGCACGCTACTGGTGGGCGCAGGCCCGCGGCGGCGGGACGAACGTGTAAAGCATGGAGCACGTAGGCTACGTCATCAAATGAATGATGATGATAAGTACCGGTGACTCTTGAAAACTGGCACGCTGACTGTCAGTTTAATCTAGCACTTAAATCAAACTAACTATAGGCCTACAGCCTTCAAGCATTTGCGAGATAGCCTATAAAAAAGCTTATGACCCCGAGATCAAAAAAGCTTCAGTTTGAGAAGTAAACAATGTTCAGAAAATGTACCAGTGTTTCCTAATTAATTATTGTTGATAGTGCAGCAAAATTACGCTGGAATACGAGACTTTGTAATGGGGGCAGAGAGTCTGTAATGAGGGGAAGGGTGAATCAATAATGACGGGGGCGAATGTATAATAGGATCTGTAAAGGGCTAAAATTCTCCGGGGGGGACTTTGTACCGGTACAGATCCTCCGGGGGAGACATTTCAGGAGGGGGCGGTCCTATAATAGGACACCGACCTTAATCATTAATACCCTTAATCACCGTTGTTGAGTCCAGAAAATTTTTATTAAAATACCTGGTATGCTCTGGATCAATCCCAGTTTTTGGCTACTCCATTCAGTTAATAGTATCTGCGAATCTACCCCGAGCTGTCGATCTGCTGATATTGAAGGAATAAGTAGGCCTAATTTTGTGTCGATAGGCCTGCTGAAAAAAAAATTAGCAAAGGCACGTGCACAGGAGCTGGGGATCCCATAAGTTTAGGCCTAGCCAATGCGACACATAGGCCTAGGGAACTACAGACTTTTATGTGCAGATGTCAACTTTTTGTGCACTTCTCCGTTCAAAGTAGCCTGCAAGAACAGGTTATATTTCACAAGGTAATGTAGTGACGCAGTCAAGCTGTGGTGGTATATCTAATAATCATGCGTTGAAAATAGAAAAGCCAAATTTGGTGCTAAAAATCCTTTGCCGCAAGAGTGGTGGAAGTGCCAACTCAGAAGATCAAAAACAAAACCACCAAGGACACTCACTGAATTACAGTACTCGAGCACATTTCTTACAACTTCATAATAACGTTATAATACACTGTTTCAACACCGGCTACTGATACAACGTTTAATACTATTACATATTCTAATACCATTTCCGACATACAGGGAGTGCCAATAACTATGACCAAAAAGTTTTGTCATTGTTTCCATGACCATTTAAGATACAGTCTAGGCCCCTACATAAAGATTTTAAGTCTCAAAATGCTTAATAGATATGCAAAACAATGACAAAACACAGTAAGTGGTCATTTTATTGGTGCACCTCATTATAAATCACTGCAAACCTACAAAAAAGATCAACTTGCACAAAATTTTTACCACATGTAGCTGAAGAAATACACATTCAAAATATTTTGACAAAATATGGTTCTTAGTTATGTTGCTTAGTGCTGATATGATGAACATTTTCATCAGCGAACCAGATTAAAATCACCATTGAAGCAGGGTAGCAACTGTCAGCACCATTTGAGGCAAGCCAGTTTGTACTCACGACACATTATGATGAAAACATTACATCACGACTAGCAAACAATATTTATCTAACAGCCACTGAGCCACATTTAAATATTTGGAATTAATATTTCTTCAGCTACAGCTGATAAAAATTTCATGTAAATTGATTACAATACGACTGAGATAAAAAAGAGAAAGAATAAGGGTGTCTTTTTTATGAAACATCGTGTCATGATGCAAAAACACAAACAGCGAAAAAATCCGCATATAAATAACCAAGTACAGTAAAAAAAACGTTAAAAACGTTGCAAGTCAGTCAGCAAAAATCTACTGGTAACAGTATATAAAATTATTGGCAAAACTAGATTCAGACTTCTGATAACATGAAGCATTTTGATTTTTGCACAATATTTTACTGAATACTGAAAAAGTCAGTCAAAACAGAACACACAATTATCGTAAAATCATTGACTAACGTGACTATCATCATTCATCATCAATTCCTTATCATTAGTGATTGCAATCCCAAGATTGAATTCTGAATCCCAAGACCCAGGATGAAGAGATTTGTAATCCCGGGAACCTGTTTTCAGGATTATGCTTACAAAATGATCGTTACTTCAGTACCTCCAATAGATTTAAAACAAGCATACTATATAGGATGTAGTAGACCCCTAAAGAAGGTATCTGGGAGTGATTGTGACTGTCAAAATACAAATTACACTGCACAGCAAAGAGTAGGACGCTAGCGTGCATGAAACATTTTTTCATTAGATAGCTGAAATTGTTATTTGTATCATATAACACTGGAAAAAGTACCATTTTAATGTACCGTATTTTTGTAATCACAAAATCCCCGGATTGGGACACAGACAATCCCGGGATTCAGGATTGGTGAAAATGACTGGGATCCTGGGATTCAAGATCCTGGGATTGCAATACCTACTCATCATGGAAAACGCTGCTGCCACCTGGCGAATACAACAAAAGGCGCTGCACGTTAAAAAGTTTGGGGAGAGAGGCAGAAAATTGCAGTTTTCCAGCAGAGGAGAAACGGCTGCTAAAATATCAACTAAGTTGCAATACTCCCACCCAAAGCGGATTTCCGGCCGGAGGTTTTGCATTTTTTATAGAAAATTGTCAGACATGCATAATTGCAATTCTGTCCGGCCGCCGCACCTCCCCTCTCCCGTGCCACGACAACACTGTATTATGCAGCAAAGATTCAATTTATGTTTTATCTCCAAATTGTAAAAATTTAGGATAATATGGAATCTGAAAATAAACCAGACTGCCACGAAATCGAATCATTCCGAGTTAGGCAAGCACTCCAGAAAATTCATCAAAATCCGTTTGTAATTTGGCGAGTAATGCAGCTGCCAAAATCGCCATCATTATCCAGTGAAATTACAATTAATGAAAATAAGAATAAGAATTAGAATAAAAAAACACATCGCACAATAACTGAGCGTTCGCACGTTAGCACAATAATGCCAGATAAAAAGCACAGATTAAACTGCATACAGTTACGAAAAATGTCCATAACAAAACACAACTGACTAATCAGTTAGTTCGCAATTCATCACGAACATGACTAAGTATCAACGAAAAAGTCATCAGTTAAATACCAACTGTTCATTGTCCACATAATATTTATCAACTGTGAAACACGTGTCACAAATGTAAACTAAGTCTAAAAGCAGACAGAGTAGATATCCTGCACTTGTGTAAAACAGCACTGAGAAATTTCAAGTAGAGTTCACATGCACAACAAGCATGCCATATTCACAAGACATCAACACACATACTGTACAATGCACTGAAGCGGCTTTGTGGGCTCAAATATGGCGGACGGGCAGAAAGTTACAAATATATGGCTGGGGTTAAGGTGGGCAAGTTCACCTGCGTCAGACGGCGAGTAACACTGTGTGATCCCATATGGCAGGTGACGTTCCGTCGCTCTGCGATGGGTTTCTCATAATGAGCTATCTATACACATTTCATCTAACAATTTTGTGCCCCATCCTGTACAGGTAAAAAGTTGTTGGTATTCTAAGTATTCACAAAAGACGATGAATTGCCACCAAAATCCAACCTGTACCTCCTTGTTCTCTGCTCAACTGCTCTACAAATTTCCTGCAAAATTTGCTCAAAACTTTACGAGTTATGCAGCCAACAAATAGACAGACAGACAGACAAATGATGTCACATAACCCAGTTCTTCAGCCGAAGTAGTACACTGTAGTAGTAATAATAATAATAATAATAACAATAATAAGTATAATAATAAGAGATGCTATGAATGACCAATATACACAGTTTGACACAAAATGATGAAACTAGAAACTAACATCGACGAAACAACAACTACACTAGAAATCGACGCCAAGTAAGTACTACCACCACCACTGTAGTAGTAGTTGCTACGACGAGTGTTGTAGTAAACCGGAGTTGTAGTAGTAGTTCTGTTAATCACGGGACCGATGACAGTGGGAGCTGTGTAAACCATGGGACGTTGACGGCGCAGGGACGGGTCGACGAAGTGGCGGTTTGGGTCAACGTTCAGTGGAGGATTTCGGGGAACTGGTGGTGGAGGTAGTATGCGACGGCGATTAGTGCTGATGTAAATGGAGTCCATGTGTTGAGGGGACAGAGGATTGTCGATGATATCTCGACCACTGCCGTCATCACCACTGAGGTCACCAGCATCATCATCATCATCACCTTCATCGTCCTCATAGAGGTGTGCATCACCTATACAGGCCACATAATTAGTGTTAATTCAATCGGTCAGTCAATCAAACAACCAACTAAAAAATAACCAGTGACAAATGGCCAGCGGTTTCCATCACAAAATCCATACGCAGGAGAGTGGGGACAGTAATAAGTAGTAAATGATAAACTTAGTTTCAGCTAAAATGTGAACAGAAATGTATGCGGTATCAGCGTCAGATCTAGCATGGAATCATAGCCGAGTTACAAGGAACCAAGATCAACCACATACCAGAAATGCAGTTAGACTGATCGAACAATGGCACATGCAAATTGATGCAATCATCATATTAACACTGAACTGATCAGCCAGTTCGTCTGGTTTGTACTGTCCACGCATCGCAAATGATGTGGCGTTTCAGTTCGGTTTAGTTCACATATGATGCCTCTACAAGCCTTAACATGGTGGCCAGTTTGGGGAAAAAATTCAAGCACTTTTCAAAAACTTTCCAGTACAAAACATCTCCAACACTCAATATGTACAGTAACTGTCGGGTTACGATAGTTACATAGTAAACGACATCGTGATACAAGTGGCGGGTAATACTGACTCGGTATACTGACCGGCGGCGGTCGACCGCCACGCCACGTCCAGTCCACGGTAGGCATTCTGAAGTTTGTCTTTCATGTCATTGAGATGAGCAACCAGTCTACTCAGTGCTGCCGTGCTGCTGCCGCCGGTATTCTGCCAGTCTGTCACTCGCCCACTGCTGCTGCTGCTAGACTGATCATCAACTGCTGGCAGCTGATGGCGTGATGACTGGTCATATCTGATGCAGACAGATGACATGCATCAAAAGTACAATAATAATAATAATAATAATAATAAAGCGGATTTATACACGGCGCCTAATAGCAGAAGTCACTAGGCGCCGCAGCTTCAATCAGTCAAACAAATGTGTCTTTAGTTGCGCTTTGAACTGTTCGTAGTCCTCTACGGCTCGCAGTGCAGCTGGCAAACTGTTCCAGACTCGTGGGCCGGCAACAGCAAATGATCTGTCACCGTGCCGTGTCCTTGTCCTGATCATCGACTCATCGAATCATGGCTCAAAGTGGAAAAAGTAAGTACTGGTATGGTAGCCGTATCCATTCACCACCTCTCCCTTCCTTCCCTCATTCTCTCCCTTCCTCTTTCCATCCCCTTCCCCTCTCTGCGCCCATCTGCAACAGTTTTCGCAAAAGACTGGCCAACAACGGTAAAATAATGACTTATTACAGGGGTACCGCTCTTTGATGCCCTCATGCACAGGTTTCCTTGAACGTAAAAAATCGAGACTTGGACTGTCAAAATCTACATTCAATGCTGAAAATTTCATATGCAGCTTCTCCATGTCTGTCTCAATTGATTTCGGTGCAATTCGCTCTTGAAATGTGTCTCGCAGCCCAAAATCGCCAAAAAATCCATAAAACCCCCGATTTTAACATTCAAGGTCATACAAAGTCAATGAATTCGGCGACAATCGAGAGTCAGTGTACGACTTCCTATTAGTGATTAATAGTAACCTAAGCCCTATCTCACACCATTATTGAGATACAGCGACTTAATGGCTAAAAATTGCAAATTTTTCCTACCCCCTCTCACTTAGCGCCCTTGTTCAGGGTGACCCCCTTCGAATTTATGGAAAAGCTTTACAGTTCCTGAAACTAGAGTCCTCCAGGCAGCTGATGGTGAAGACTTGGTGATCCTAGCTTGCACCGTTATTGACTGATCCACCCATGTGACAGAGACAGACAGACGGACAGAACTGCAATGGCTAAGACGCACTCGTGCGTAAAAAAGAGTGCCGTGATTTCAAGGCAGCCAAGAAAATGCTGGTATACCATACTGGTCCACACCGTCCCACTTTGAGCCCTGAGTACAATGCGTGGTGTACAGTCACGTTATCAAAATAACATTCATCATCAAGTGTGTTGTCTATCTGTCACCTTATACCACTTGTATTCCACCCAATTTGAGAGAGTGCCCATTGCACTAGCTCGCCGATGTTAGGAACAGAAAGAGAGAACACACGTAGCTAATAATTAAATTTGTGTAACAACTTTTGAAGCAGCCCAACTTAAATATAGGCACTAAAAATGAAATGCAAACATATAGCCAAAACAACACAATATATTAGGACATCGCTGAAAGTAGTCAATCGGTCTCAAAAAAATCCTAACAGACTTCACACAGATTTGCCAATGTCTGTTTTCGAGGACTTGTCAGGCCTCCAAAAATGTATCTTTTCTGAGACCAACAGAATGTGTTTTCTGACGATGGAGATGATATCAGTTGCTGGTCATGATATCACTGTATCTACTCCGTAATGTTTTTATTGATGTAACTTTAATCAAAATTCTAAGGAGCAAAATTCTATTAATCACCATAAATTATTAATGATTAATCATGTGATTAATTGAAAATTTCCACTCAGCTCTGGAATAATTTATTTCAAGTCACTGGCATGGCCATAGAGGGCACTGGGGCACTGCCCCCCATAGAAACCTACTCAGATGCTCAAAATGGTGCCAGAAATGCACCAGAACACTTCATCTTCGAACAAAAAAATTCCAAAAAATTTCTGGGGATGGGCAGATCCCACCACCTCCCTCCCTCCCCTCCACACACCCCAACTCTAAAATGCCCCAACTACATCCAGATGCTGGCTCTGCCATTGTTTCATGCGTTCCAACCTGAAGTAGCTAGTGCCGTTCCAGCATCGTCGTGGAGTGCGGTCCAAGCTGAGAACCGTGTCACACAGCGACGCTGGCATCCGTGTCAATAGGTCGGAGTTCATTGTCAGCTTGCTGCGTATCTCTGCGATCATTCGCTCGAGCCGCGACAATGAGCCGTCCTCTCTCTGATGATGATGGCGTTCTCGTTCCATGCCCCACGCTGGCTGCCAGTCAGGGTCATCGGGAAAGTTCATCGGTGCCTAGCAAATGAAAATAAACTAAACACTCAGTCAATCAGAACACATTTATATCTGCCAAATTTGAAAAATAATGCCAAAAAATGTCAAACTGTCAAACTAAAATTTAAAGAGCCAGCTTCTTTTAAAATGCTAAATTTTACTTATTTGGCATTTTGAAATGCCGGTTGGCAACTCTTCCAATGTACTGGAAAAACAATGCATTTGATGGGTGGTAGCTGATTCCAGATACGTGCATTAAGCCTACTAGTCAGTTACTGATTACCGGGTAGCTTAACTGATTGGTTAAGAACAAAAATTGACCCTTAGAAAATTTACGCTCTCAGCTGCTGTTGTTGTCATCACCGTTTTGTCAAGTCCTAGTTCATTTAGCATTTTGAGGAGCCTCTGTTCCTGTTATGGCATTGCTTTGTGGTATATTTCATATAACATATCTTATACCCTGGTCAACTCAGCCTGGCCATCTCTCTGTGGGCAAATGCAATAAGTAATGGTAAAACCTAGGACATAAACCGGCATGGCACAGGTACAGTGCACTAGCTTGCGGCATCACGGTGTCTAGCCAAGAACTAATATGCAAATAGTGACTGGCGTCGCAGTCATTATTAAAAATTTTCAAGCCAAAGTTCGTTATATGTTGCCCGAGATCGAAGATCGTGAGCAACATGTTACAATAATGATCGAGAAGCCAATCTCTGATTTGTTATAACTTAATGCCTCTATGCAAAATTTGTGGTATTTTACACTCTCTTTGAATAAATTGAACACGGTTGTCAGCTGATAACATATGATGTACCATTTAGCCACAATACATAAATTCGGCGTCGGCGTGGTCGTAGACGTCTCGAATGTTAATGAGGCGTGACTGGCGTCGGCGTGATGATGACTCATCAAATAGTGCCCTCTGGAAGGGCACTATTGTCAATAATGCCTCCATGGAGGGCACTGTCAGTGCATTGTTGCTGAGGAGGTGACTGTAGTGTATTAGTGAACATAACGTGACGTGATTTGGACCAATCACGTGCACGTGCAGGTACTTTGCATTGAGGTATAACAAAAAGATAGAGTGCAACGAGCCTACGGGCCTCATGGATCAAGAATGACTTACGTTCTTACACTAGTCTTCTTATTACTATTACAATACAGAGCTGTACATTTACCCTCTCTGTTGTCGTCCTTATTGCCAGGGGTGTCGATGTTCTCTGCCGATTCTTACGACGTCTTGACCCTCCTCTGTTCCTGCCATGGCGTGGTGGTCTTCTGGTACGCCGGGGTCTCGAGTTTGTGGCGGTTGTCGAAGAAGGCAGATTGCTAGCTATAATATAATATACCAGTACATCTTTATTCACCACAAGCATGGCTGCAAGCGGGGAAATTAGAACTTCTAACTATCCTTAACTACTAAACACGACAAATATTAGTTTGCACACATCATCGGCGACAAGTTTCATCATAACGCAATCAATCGACTGACTAATCGATCTATCAAGCAGTTGTATATATTTAAAATTATAAATTATTTGATTAAACTGATATTAGAGAAAAATGCCTGCTATTACTAATGTAGATGAATGGACTATTGCTGGCAATACTGGTATAGGTGGTGCTATAGCAGCTGGTAAAGTATAAAGCTGAGCAGCAAAGCTGCCACGTACTTCAAGGTTATAACCATTTTACGAAAATAGCAGTTAAACCTTCTGACAGACTGCTTAGCTGCTAATAAATTTTACATCTTTTTCCTTATATTCCTCATATGACAAGCACAAACAATACTGCAGTTATGTCGAATGTCCAGAATGGTTTCACAAAGAACTGAATCCACACCACTGATACTGCTTTTACTTAAGGGCCAAGCATCAAAAATGCATTCCATTTAACGTCAAAACCGCAGAGAAAATACACGAGAAAACCAAACACAAAAGACAATGCCGACAAACTAAAAATTAAACAAAGTAACAAAGTACAAAGCACAAGGCAAAAGTACATTAGCTTTGAATAAGCTGAAACGTACCAGATGATGGCGTGGGTGACGTCGTTAGAGGAGTAGTGATGTATTCTCGAATCAGCGGACTCTCGCTCGTGCTGCTGACAGCGGTCGCATTGGCATTCATCCACAAGCTGGCATCAGCCAGCGGATCAAATGTCGATGCCAGTGATGAGACAGTGGATGAAGAGAGCATTGGTGTAGAGGTCTGAGGAGGGACAGTTCTTCTCTCTACGATATCGGGATGAATCGTCCTCTCATATCCATGTCCCTGGGTAAAATTATTACAAGATATGCATTATAGTTCAACCAAGGTCTACTGTACATACACTGTGTTCAGAAAAAACCACCCACTCGCATTTTTCTTTCATATCTCTGCAGAAAATGTTTAGATTTACACAAATTTTTTGGGAATGTTTAGCAGGAATCAAGTATTCCACCGATGGAAAGCTAAATATTCTTTGCTACATGTGAGGTCATGTTGACGTCATATATTTGTGTTTGTAAATGATGCGTTCTACCGCTGAAAACCGATATTTAATAAATTTTTTGCAAGTCAGCAGGGGTTATTGAGCCACAAGTTTGTACAAGATATTTCTGGGCTTTTTACAGACAATGAATAGTGATAGAATAAAACTTTTAAATTAAAAAAGTGACAAAACTGACAGTATTGAACCACTCAACTGATAGCAAGCAAGTGGTCATCCACGCAGTGACGACTGCCAACATTAACAAAGTAGAGGATCTCGCACTCAGTCAAGAAGATAACCACGGAAACAGTTCACAATGGAAAACTGTGTAACAGTTTAGCATATTTTTTGGTTCTTTCAACACAAATGTCCTATTGTCTGTTTTCAATGGTAAAACCCCTCCTATAATTTTTAAAAATGAAAATATGACATCAGAATGATGTCACAAGTAGCAAGAAATATTCAATTTTTTCACCAATGGAAGACATGATGCCTCCTACACATTCCCTGAAATTTTGTTTAAATCGAAACATTTTCCACAAAGACATAAAAGAAAACGCAAGTGGGTGTTTTTTTCTTAACACAGTGTAGTAAACTAGATGGTATCATAGAACAGAGCCCACTTAACAACTTGAAACTGGTCTTGTTTTGATTTTGGAAAACTGTTCAGTTTTTCATTGCAGAACCGAACATCATTTCAGCGACACAGCAAAACCATTTTCTGAGCAAGCTGTTAGGTTTTGAGCACAAGTAACGAGGCTGACCAACTGTATGAAGAAGAAAAGTGAGAATAAATGCTGTAATTATTATACAATTATTATACACAAGTAATTTGAGCAAAGGCCATGAGATGTGCGACAGCGTTAGCATATCCTGTTTGTAGGTTGTCTCTAGCCATGTCAGTGCAATTCACTTTTGAAATGTGCGTCACAGTTGAAAATTGCAAAAAAAGTTTTAAAACACTAAAAACCCCACATTTAAAGGGTTCAAGGACATTCAAGGTCATCGATGTTGACACCATTAAAAGCTCGTCATTAGTACTTGTTATGATAACAGTATGTCTGTGTCTATCTGCAACTGTTTTCACGCTAACGAGCCAATATCAGTAAAATAACCACTTTTTAGATGGGTACCCTTATTTGACACTCGCGTGTGCTGCCCTCCTTAAACCTAAGGGGTTGGAACTTGCAGCAGTAAAATCTACCCTAAATGCTGAAAATTTAATACACAGGTTGTCTTGGTCTATCTCCAGCCATTTAGTCACAATTCAGTGTTGAAATGTGTGCTGCATCCTAAAATTGCAAAAAAATTCACTAAAACCCCCTCTTTTGGGGGTTTAAAGTCGCTCAAGGTCATCAATGTTGATAAAGCTAAAAAGCCCATGACCAGTGCTTGTTATGATAAGCAGCATGTCTGTACCTATCTGCAACCGTTTTCACACTATACGTTTAGCTGATGTCACAATGATGTCAATGATCACGCGCAAATGGCTAATAGCTGCAAAATAATGTCTTTTTAGAAGGGGTACCCCTCTTTGACGCCCTCGTTTGAGGGGAACCCCGCACCCAGGGGCATGAAATTTTGTCACAAAAACTAGAGTCCTTGGGCAGCCCACAGCGAAAAGTTCGTGATTTTAGCTTGCACTTTTTTGACACAATACCGCAGTGTGATGGACGGACGGACCGACGGACACCTCACCAATGGCTAAGACGCGCAAAGCATTCTGCTGTCACGCGTAAAAATGATGTTGTAGTGCAATTGTTATTGAAACAGTATGTAGAAATAGTGTGTCTTACATGCAGTTGTCAAGTATAATTCATAAGTTTTTGTTCACAATTTATAAAATACCATAATATATAATCGCTGATCAAAACCTTCCACTTTATAAGGGAGAATGCAAACCAAGCAAAACTCATTTAGCAAAACCAAAATCGGTTAAATTATCGAATTGGCCCTAAGCATATGCTTAATGAAACATGGTTATATAAACCGTAAAGCTGTGGTTTCGATTGTAATCTTAGATAGATGTGGTTTAATTAAAACGTTATTGCCTTTGACAGGAATAAATATATCACACCAATTTTTCAAAAATATTAACACCTGATTTAAAGCATTTTTGATACAGTCATGGCCACCGTTGTTCAGTTGAATCAATTCAAAATGGCAGCCAAGGTATGGCCTGGATAACTATACAGACCATACATGCAACTGTAAGTGGTAAAGTGATATTTTTATCACTTTACCACTTACAGTTGCATGAATGTAAGTAAGAACGCTGCCACTCCTTGAGCTGACACACATGGCCATCTACCTATCAAGTATACACAAGATATTTTATAAGCTTTTCACACCTGATGACATTTACCTTTTTACTTTTTAGCTAAAAGCTGGCACATCAGTTACTGGAAATGTTTAGAAATTTTGGTTGTTCAAGTCATTTTTGTTCTTGAGTAATGAGAGGATGTGGCACAAACAACAGATGCCATATGCGATGCAGCGGCTACAGCAAATTTGGTAAACATAATGGGTGCTATACCCCACACGAGGCATAGGCGGGGTGCTCATCTCCCTTTCTATGGCCACTGAGCCCTTATGGCCAGACGACTTTACCATGACCCCCTCATGGTGGCCGTCAGCATGACAACTGAGCACAGCACATGGTAGGTGGGGGTTGTGGTACGACATCACCGGCATCAACCGACGTCGTGACCAATCAAGCAAGCGCGCACATCCAGATGTCATGAGCATCGTTGGATAAGCGCCGATCCAATCCAATCCTGTAGGTGGATAGACCACTGAGACTGAGACTGCGACACATGGCCAGTGTGACGCCAGACATATAGAAGCCATCTCCAGGGCCCTGACCCCTGAGGCCCAGGGGACCCAGACAGCCAGCCCCGGAATTTTTGCATCAGGTTATACCTATAACGCTTGCTTAAATTGGTCGCAAATTTTGTAGACATGCCAACCCCCACCCATCTCGCTTAAGTGTCATGTGTTTCTGTTCGCTAAAATATTTTCTCACACATTTTTGTTTCTACTAATTTAGCTTCATTTTCAGCATTTTGTCTATTCACACCAACAGAAAATCGTTCACACTAGGTGCAGTTTCTGAGTTTAAGCAACATAAAATGTGTAGCCCCCATTACAAGGAGGAAGGCAAGGTAAGGATGGCATATTCTCCCCCATCCCAATTACTGCATATCTGGTGTTGTTCTACCTTCGGAGGTCCCTGGCGCCATGGGGGTAACATTTTTTACCCAGAATCCCCGGGGGTGAAAGTCTGTGGATGGGGTTGGCTTCCCTAGCCAGACCTACGGTTACCTTCCCAGCTGCAGAGCATCACCGCCCTTTTACCGGTACCAAGTTATACTGCTTGGTAACAGAGACAATGTGTGTGAACCAACCTGCCCAGGGTTGTTACCAGGTAGTGCACGAAGCGAGAGTCAAACCAGCAACCTTGGTGTCATCAGTCTAACATGCTACTGTTACATTAACAAGCCACGTCGACCTAAGGCAACGACACAGATACAAGAACTGTAGTGACATTACTCCATGACTGTCGACAACAACGTCATCATCATCCTCATCAAAGAATGCTGGTGTAGTTCGTCGACGCCTGCGACCTCCATCACCGCGGCGACGACCTTCACCTTGACCCCGATGTCGTCGACCTACGGTCATGCCACGCCGGCCTGCTGACACCCTGGGTGACCGCCTGCTGCGCATCCCCAGGCTGGGCTGACCACATACTTGAAACACCTGCAATCATACAAACATTAACTGGTTTACAAAAAGGGGTGTTTTATATAAAAAGTGTAAAACACAGTGGGTTATATTTTAGCTGACCGTACTAACGATCACACTTATTGCATTATGTGCCGTCTGTTGTTTGTCTGGTAACACATATAACATTATGGTTAAACAGTATATCTTAATCGTGAACTGACTGACGATGCAAATAGAATTGCCTAACGGCTACATGTGGTACCAATTCGGATTGCCTATAACTCTCCCATTCTCCTCAAAACAATGCACTGATTTTAAATGCTTGTCATGATGTAGCTATAGCTATTTTATGTGATGATTAATCTAATCTAATCTAAAATAAATTTGTATAGCACAAAAGACTAACACAATTTACCCATAAAAATTGTATTAATGATTAAAATTTCTTAAATGATTGATCACGTTCATGAGATTAATCGCCAGTTTCTGCAGCAAATGACTAATATCCCAAAAACGCTTTAAAAAACATGCAAAAAAAAACTAAATGTACCAAAATTGTAAACTAAAGAGTGACACGAGAACGGGAACGGCGGTAATATTGCGGTAATTACCGCGGTAATGGGGACAATGATAGTGGTATTCCTGCGGGAATGGGGATAAAAGGCATGGTAATACCATATGGATGGGGACAGAATTTGTGGTATACCCACGGTAGTGGGGACAACTACAACTTTCATCTGTAGTAGTCTATGGGCCCCTCAGGAATTGAGTACGAGGGGCTAATAAAAGTAAATAAATAAACATCTGTGCATCTGTGTACCTTTGCAGTGACAGCCTCTGCATTTTCCTGGAAGTTCATAATTGCCTCGCTGATCTTGACATCCATAGGATCCAGCACGCTGTCAATGTTGAACGGTCCTTCCAGCCGATCAGCCACCATCATCATTGCACCTACGTCGTCAGCATCGTGACAAAATATCATTACTTTACCCTACATTACTTGCGGGGTGGGTGACCGCACGAGCAGCCAAAGAGCACTGAGGCCACTGAATGCCAACCCAGACAGACCTCAAGATCGACAGAATCTTTAAGAAGCTTTTTATCTCTTCATCTTGAAATGCCCACAGTAGCGGCAACTGCATGGTATTACACAAAACAGGCATCTATCTCCTTAGATATAGTGCCAAGCTCTGCTCTTCCAATGTCTAACACTCTCAATGTCAAACCCCTCCCACGTCAAGTGCTACATTACCCTCTAAATGACAGATTGACAACATTCGGACTCGAGGCTGCTCGCAGAAAATTTTCCACGGATAAAAGCTGAGGCACTGCAGGCATCAAACGAAGTAGGAAACGGGGTCATCTCCCTCCCAGTCGATTTGTATGCCCGGGGGAGCATGGCAAGCTCCTTCAGCAGTGCCCATGGGTAGATCGAGCCCTAGCCGAAAATAAACTTTGTGTATTTTTAGCCTCACAAAACACTGGAGTCTAAAAATTGCCCCCTTCAGAAATTTAGTATGCTTTGAGCATAGACAACCAGCAGAAGCAGACGCCCCTGTCACAAAGCTTATTTAATTTCCTTTAACAGATTTTTATTGCTGAGCACACAAGGGAGGGGAGGGGAGTTCAACCAAATAGTGATCTAGTCAACTGCCCAGGTGTCATATGCAAATCTACCCCACCCAAAGTTCACGAAAAGGTTACTTATCCTTATACCCATAACTGATGCATCCCATTCTAAGTGGTACACATTATGTGTAACAAAAAGTGTATTCTAGCAAAAAATCCAATTAATTAACAAAAATCACTGTCTTCAGATACTAAACAAACAAATAAACGGAGCGACACGCAGGCAGAGCTAGCAATAGCAACAGCACTGTCATTTAATTTGCTATAACATGCAACAGCAGATGGCGCTCACTCCTTTTTGGTGGCCGGCCTAGTCAGAAAGCCTGGCTATCCAACATATATGACACTAGGCTATTAAAAATCCTGATCTACTTCTTACTAACTCAGGTACTACAGTGCATTAGAAACGTTTTGTGCCTTGGCACTAGATAAATTCATCGTGTTATAATTTTACCAGTATTATTACGCGCGAAAGCAGCTATGCTTTCAGCGCGTCTTAGCCATCGCAATTCTGTCCGTCTGTCCGTCCGTCTGTCTGTCACACGGGTGGATCAGGCAAAAACGGTCCAAGCTAGGATCTCCAAATTTTCACCATCGGAAGACTCTAGTTTCAGGAACCGTAAAGTTTTTTCGTAAATTCGAAAGGGGTCACCCCGAACAAGGTCGCTAAATGAGAGGGGGGTGGTCAAAATTTGCAATTCTTGGCCAATAACTCGTATCTCAGTAACGGTGCGAGATAAGGCCTAGGTTACTATTAATCGCTAATAGAAAATCGTATACTGGCTGTCGATTGGCGCCGAATTCAATGACCTTGGATGACCTTGAACGCCAAAATAGGGGGTTTTACGGATTTTTTTCGCGATATCGGGCTGTGCAAGTTTATATCATTCACAAGGAGGCGCCACCGTCGCCATAGCCACACGCGCCTATGGCCAATGTGTATTATGGTCCCGATGGGCCGAGTCCAAGTGATATGCGATTTTCGAAACTATAACTACTGAACTGGAAATGCTATAGGCTTTCGCACGTCTCGTGAGCTTTGCTCAAATTTCTTGTTATTGTTATTATGAGTACATCAACTAACCGATGTAGTCATTCCAGGCCTGTGTAAACTGGGTTGAGGAGGCGTGGCCAGCCAGGCATGACACCATGACCTCATTGCAGTAATTAGGGCATGGCTTGACAGAAACCAGGCCACGGCAGTAAGGACAGTAGAGCATCTTGGTCACCATTCGCTCACACTCTCCATCCACTCCGATCTGCAGAGAGACAGACAGACAGACGGACAGACAAAGAGATAGACGAGTAAGTGAGTGGATGAGAGAGTAAGGTTTAACTTCCCACCAGACACATTATAAGTCGTACAAGATACAAAATAATGTTCAAACGAACACGGAGTCTATCCAATGCATAATGAAAGCGTGCAGTATATGTCCGTATGAATAAAATCACTGAGCTGTTTAGATTAGTGTTATTGTCATCGTTCGCTATTATTATAACCAAACAATTAACATCGTCAGTCACATGACCATTCGATTTGTCACCAGCGGTTTACTATAAATGGTCCATTGTGACCATTCATCTATCTTGTACCGTTATAAAGACATGGTGCCTCATAGATGATGGGGTCACAATGTTGATCTTTCGAGATTACGAGACGTTATTGGTCATGTCACAATTCAACTCGAGTTGAGACATTTTCTTTCCTATGTCCATTGTAACCATGCAGTTATCTTGCACCATTACGGCGATGTGGCACCTCAAAGACAAATGGGGTCATGACCTTGACCTTTTGTGGCCACGTGACGTCATCGGTCACAAGATCATTTGACCCGCGATGGGACACTTCCTATGGGTGGTCTTTGTGACCATGCATCTATCTTGCACCATTAGAGATATGGCGTCTCAAAGTTAGACACTGGTGGACAGACAATAATGAAACACAAATTTAACCTTTACAGAAAAAAACCAGGTAAAGAACGCAAGCAATACAAAACATCAATCCTAACATAAACTGCAAAAAGTGACCATTATGAGTGTGCATATGTAACAGTAATACTGGTTCTAATAATCTTCTCTGTTATCTTTCATACAGAGAGAGACAAATGAAGACAACCTGCATATGAAATTTTCAGTAACAAATGTAGATTTTAGCAAGTTTTGATCCCATATGTTCAGAAAGGCCTAAGAATGACAGTGTCAAATTTGGGTAGCCTTTCAACATGCATGATTTCTGCTATCTGCTAATTTATTAGTGTGAAAACAGTTGCAGATAGACACAGACTGTGCTTATTAAGCACTGCTGATGAGCTTTCAAGGAGTACCAACATTGATGACCTTGAGCAACCTTGAAATCTACGCAATTGGCTTTTAGTGATTTATTTCGTAATTTTAGGCTGCAATGCCTATTTCAACAATGAACAACTCCAAAATTACTAGAGACAGATCAAGACAACATGCATAAGAAATTTATTAGCATGAAACATAGATTTTAATAGTCTCGTCCTATTATGTTCAAGAAACCTTTGTACACAAGCATCGGGTACCCTTCCAAAAGGCATTATTATTTATTGCAAACTGTACACTGATCCCTCAGGTAGCAGCTCCGATGGTGTCATTCAGGTGTCGTGATCACTGCTCAGGTAACATTCGAGATTTTGTTTGTAATGATAATGAGCTATATAAAAGTTTCTGCGATAAGAATAATGATCAACTTGTTGTGACTGTATCGATAAACAAATAAAACAAAATAAAAAAAAATAAACAAAAACATGTTATTGTACCCTGCTGAGAGAAGATATGACATCGGCGCCAACACTGAGTCCCTGATTGAAAGCCCTCGCTGCAATCAGAGCTCGCTTTACTTGTACTCCGAGCTTCTGAGGCACATCACCAAATGGTTCCAATTCACCCGACCGATCACCAATACACCCGAGGTACCTGAATGAATACGGTAACAGAAACATCTCTATATCAATATGACAACAAAAGCTGGGGCTTCATAAAAATACGTGTAACTGTAGATCATTCTTGCAGCAACAGCTTGTAAGGCATGTCACAGAATGGCTCCGACTCACAGGACCAATTGCCGATTAGAAAGATCTTAGGAAAATATGTAAAACAGTTTCGAGAATGTGGCAACAGTGTCATACCTGCCATCACTGGACCAATTGCTGATTAGGAAGATCTTAGGAAAATATGTAACAGTTTCGAGAATGTGGCAATGGTGTCATACCTTTGATCAAAGACATACTGTCCGTTGAGCAGGGTGAACATTTTCAGCAGAAGAGATGAGAAGAAATCCTGCAAAACTCGATCCAAACTCAACTCAGAGCCACGGAAATATGTACGCAAGTCATGGAATAGCTCCGAAAACACCTGCAACCACGCACGCGATCAACAATAAAATAGATAAATAATAACACTAACAACATTGGTAGTTAGCAGGAATGAGAAAAAAAGTCCTGCAGGACTCAATCCAAACTCAACTTGAAGCCACAGAAGTACATACACAGGTCATAAAACAGCTCTGAAAACACCTGACACCATGCATAAATTTAATTAACAATAATAAATAATAAGCAAGTAAGTAAGTAAATGATTTATAAAGCGCCAAAGTCTCAGAAAGAATCAGGGCGCATAGGATGATGGACGCTAGGTGGCAGAAAAGGCTGACTGAAAGTAGTGGGTCTTTAAGTGACGTCTGAAGGTAGCCAAGGTTTGACATTGACGAATTTGAGGAGTTAAGGAGTTCCAAATTTTCAGAGCAGAGACACAAAAAAAAACGAGAACCAAAGGATAAGTTATGCCATGGAATTGCAGGTAACTGAACATGGACAGAAAGCAGGAACAAGGTAAAATACCGCAGGACTTAATCTAGATTTAACTCAGAGCTGTGAAAATAGGTCACGAAACAGCTCGGAGAATACCTGCCACCGTGCATAGAATAAATTAATAATAATAATAACTATAAACTAGAAAAACGTTCTGTGGAACGAGGTATCTGTCCCACAATAGAAACTTATAATAAGCAGCGTGGCAAATATTACCGACTTATCAACCAAATACTAATAATCTTTTTTAAAAAAAGTTTGATTACAAATTTGTGATCAATTAACAAAAATTTAGACTTCTGAACATCAATAATGTCACTAATCTACGCATTTCACACAACACAAATTAGATGAGGTGAAAAATAAGTTCACCTCACATAATTTCAAGCTCTGTGCCATCTTTGTGCCACAAACTATTAAAGTTAGTGGAAATTTGACAAAGTTCTGACATAAACAATTTTTCACACTTATTTCTGGGACACAGTGCATATACCTGTGAGTTCTGTTGGTAGAGAATGCCATATGTCCGTGTGAACATGTCATGCAGTTCACTGCCCGAATTCTCAATTAACTCCAAACATAAACCTAACACCACAAATAAAATTTTTAAAAATATCAACTGTTCGATTGATCAATCTAATAGCAATACTACATGCTCCAGTGTTGGAAGCGAGTCGGCATGGAGAAGTGCAGCATGCAGGCACTTCTTTGGCTGCATAGAAAGCATACGCTGCCGCTTTTTTCAGAGGTAGTTAAAGCATAAAATGTTGTACTAAATACACAACATTAGGTCTGCAACCGACACTCCGATAGTTCCCATTCCAGCACTTATTAGGACGCCCGTGCGTACTCCGTAGTAACGAGAGATTTTTGCTTGGTTTGTCTTGCTTTTTAGTCCACCTGGATGCGCAATAGAGATGCTTCATGATATCGTGCTATACAAATTTAATATTGACACTGAAGTTGATAGCTTTCGCAGCAGACCTATGTTTTACTGCTGATGTTTTTTAAATATTTTTTTGAGCCAAAAGCATGCAAAATTTGGCACAATTTTGGACGACTTCAAAGTTCAGCGGCAAATATCTCCAGAACGAAAGAAGATATTCCAAATCAAACAAGTGTTTGATCTACCACGATTCCTCCCGCATTAAGCCAAAAAGTCACGTGAACTTTGGTCCACTAAGGTAGTAGTTCTAGAGGTGGAATCATACCTACCCAAATCGACTTTTTCGGGAGACCATATTTTGGCCCCTAAGTGGTGCTGCACCTTCAAATTTTTACTCGTGCTAGAGAATGACCATGTCTTGCTAACAGACCCCCCACTAGGGAGGGGGTCCCCCTTACAATTTCTTTCAAAGGGGTCAAATTGGCTTAAAATTTAGTAAATGTGCACCTATAACTTTGGTGGCAGTAGGAGTAGCACAATGAAACTTTGCCATGTAACATGCCCCTAGGTGGGGATGATAAAGAGGATACAACTTTTAGGCAATTAGGGGCCACTGCCAGCTCAAAATTTGGGAGGGCATAAAACGTCCAAAATTTGGGGCAATTTAGGACAACCTTCATGTTTAACTGCGAAGATCTCTAAAACGAATACAGACATCGACAAGACGTTAACAGTGTTATCAAGCAGGGTCTCTCCAAAGTTAAACAAAAAAATGTACTGAATTTTGGTCCACCAAATAAAAGTTATAAGTGCGCATGTTGACCCACCCTAAGTCAACATTGCGCATTCTGCATATGCCAATGCATCTGAGTTCGGGCCACGTGACTTTGCTACAGGGGGAATTTCACCCGTCTGAATTTTCCCCCAATTGGACTTAGGGTGCTGAGCAGACTCACGTTGGGCTTTGGCCAAAATTCTAGTTAGTCCGCCCGAAAACGATAGTTTTCGGAAGGACTTATGTTTTACGCATGATGTTTTTTTATTCAACGCGAGATCTCCGAGATGCGTGGGCCGACCGGCTTGAAATTTTGCACGATGGTCAGTACTAGGCCGAATTTTATAATGCTGGTCCAAAATTTTAGGGGGCACACCCTAAAAAAATTTCGGGGGCGAAAAACATGCAAAATTTGGCCCGATTTCGGACGACTTCGAAGTTCAGCGGCGAATATCTCCGAAACGGATGAAGATATTAAAAATCGGATAGTCATTCCGTGTATGGCGATTCCTCCTGCGTTAGGCGAAACAAGTATGGTGAAGTTCGGTCCAGTGACCTTGGAGATTTAGATGTGAAATCGTACCCACCTAAAGCGCATTTTTCGGAAGAACATATTTCGGCCCCTAGGGGGTGCTGCGCCCCCAAATTTTTACACGCGCTAGGGAATGACCAAGTCTTACTAGCGCACCCCCCATTGGGGACGGCGGCCCCCCTTACAACTTTTTTCAGAGGCGGGTCAAAAATTGGCTTAAATTGCAATAAATGAGCTCTTATAACTTGAGAATTAGGGGGTGTAGCCCAACGAAACTTTGGCACTTAACGCGGCTCTAGGTTGGGGTGTTAAAGCAGGTACGAAATTTGTGGGCACCGCCCCCTTAAAATTTGGGAGAGCAAAAAACGTCGAAAATTTAGTACGTTATACGACAACTTTCGAGTTTGACCGCAAATATCTCTAAACTGTATAGAGGTATCGACAAGCGGTAAACGGATTTATCAAATACAGTTAATTTCGCATTGAACAAAGGAAATTGTGTAAACTTCGGTCTTCTACGAACCAAGTTATAAGGGCTCATTTTGGCCTACCCTAAGTCGCATTACTTGGAAGATCATATTTCGGCCCGTAGGGGGTGCTGCGCCCCCAAATTTTTACAGGCGCTAGAGAATGACCAAGTCTTAGTAGCGCACCTCCCCACCGGGGACGGGGG
>Ga0209367_1002937_pt1 | contig 22862 bp, 15 predicted proteins | sample WorMetLIZISLAND2_FD_187412 | JGI IMG/M metagenome (GOLD analysis project Ga0209367, IMG submission 187412) | Marine gutless worms symbiont microbial communities from Max Planck institute for Marine Microbiology, Germany - Olavius geniculatus... ... | reverse complement strand
ACGATTTACAATGATGGTCTATAAGTTTGTTTAACATATCGTTTACACGATGAAGCTGGCTTGTCGTGCGACTGGCGAGCGCTTATCGAACATTCATCAACCATTCATCAAGCTAGCTCGTCGAGCCAGCACTCGTCGAGCACACGTCACGCTTTCATCAAGCAGGTCTGGCGGCGTAACATTGCAAACATTCATAAAGCTGGCTCATCGGGCCAGCTTCATCGTTTATACGAAATATAAGACTTAGCTAAAACGTTTCTGTTAAGTTAAAATATAGAAAAGAGCAATTTCCGTAATCTATATTTTTTACCGTGACCTAAATTCTGACCAAAATTTCGACCTTGACTTCTGACCTTGACCTAGATTTAAAAATGCTGAAGTAAGTGTTTTAGAACCCCCAATTTATTCCTACTCGTACAGTCGTACTCCCGTGTCTCCTCCAACCATATACACAACGAATAAAGGCATCACCGCAGTTGGCTGGTGCAGCGCGTCGAAAGCGGCGTTAATTGGTGCAAATACGGTAACGTTGTCGGTTGCCAATGACGACTGAAGCCCGGCAGTTTCAGTAGCACGGACCATCTCTGTAGCGTTTAGACTGTGTAGAGTTGACAGCAGGTCTTCTAACTGCTCACCTATTAACAACAACGACAACAACAACAACAACAATAGAACAAGTAATTTGAGCAAAGCTCACCTGACGCGCGATAGCAGCGGTCCTGCCACTTTGGCAATCAGTGTAAGCGTACACGGCAATAAGATATTAACGCATCTTGAAAGAGTACTTAAATTTGAGGCCTCCGTACAGAAGACTGCTTGAATTTAAGAGATCGAATCTTAGATTCTTAAAAATGTACGTTTTATGCTAAAAATGTCTTACGCAGGTTGTCGAGATCCATCTCCAGCCATTTCGGCGCAATTCACTCTTAAACTGTGTGTCGCAGCCGGAAATCGCAAAAAAATCACTAAAACCCCTATTTTGGGGGTTCAAAGTCATTCAAGATCATCGACGTTGACATCAATAAAAAGCTTGTCACTGTTGCTTGTTATGATAAGCAGCATGTGCCTGTCTGCTACCGTTTTCACGCTACACGAGATAATTGCGGTAACATAACCACTTTTTAGGGGGATAGCTGTCTTTGACGCCCGCCTGCGCTGGCCGCCTTGAACCTAGGGGGTCGGGACTTGGACTGCTGAAATCTACGTTTAATGCTGAAAATTTCATACGCAGGTTGTCTCGGTCTATCTCCAGCCATTTTAGCCATTTCATCACAATTCAGTGTTAAAATGTGCGCTGCATACAAAAATTGCGAAAAAAATTCACTAAAAACTTCTTTTGGGAGAGGGTTCAAGGTCTTTCAAGGTCATCGATGTTAATAAAACTTAAAAGTCTGTCACCGAGCAGCATGTCTGTATCTATCATCAACCGTTTTCACACTATACGAGCCAATAGCGACAAAATAAAGTCTTTGGGGGTACCCCTCTTTGACGCTTTCGTTCTAAGGGAACCCACGCACCAACGGGCACGACATTTTGTCGCGATAGACTATAGTTTTTGAGGCAGCCCAAAGTGTAGATCTCGTGATCCTATAGCTTGCATCGTTTTGACACAATACCGCAGTGTGACGGACAGACAGACAGACGGACAGACGGATGGACGCCTAGACGATGGCTAAGACGCGCGAAGCATTCTGCTATCGCGCGTAATTAGTACACTGTTACACTGTAGCCTATCCCAAAAGACCCCAACATTATCGATCGTAACTTGAAGATAGGTTAACTGACTGTAATTAATTTTTGGTAGGCCTACGAATATTCCCGTCACAACTGGCCAAAAAACGATCACCCAAGTAGTCAAGTATGCCTATCCACCTCACCCAACATACATTTCTACAATACCTGGGAAAACGGAACGCAGAAGTAGGCCCAATAACGTTGAAGTATACTTACAAAAAAACGACAAAAACATCTCTGACATTACCGATTGTAACTTGGAGCAGTATTATCAGATAGATGATGTCACGGTCGCTTTGGGGGGACCAATCAATCAGTCTGTCAGTCATGCATTAATTTCCTGAGTATTTGGTCATTTGGTGGTCAGCGACTCAGCGTAACCTAGTCACAGGCGTCGTGGGTTATAAAGATGAGGGAAGCAAAATTTGGACATTTTATACAAACAACAGCTGCAAACTTCGAGCAGAGGCTTAAATTTCAATTTTACTTATTTGACGACTGGGCATAAACTCTACGTACGCGTTGTACATCCGTGTTCGTCCGGTTGTGTACGGCTGTAACCATGGCAACATTCGTAGACGCGACTTATTCGAGTCGTGTTGCCGTTGCAACTGCGCCTGAATACACGTGTAGACCAACGTACGAATTATGTGTCACGTACACACAGTTATACAAATCAGTTAACACATGAGCGAAGTCATTTTAAAAGCAAAGTAATTTGGCAAAAGGCGGAATCAACCCCTAAATCTCTCGTTCCCCTCGGAGAACCACGAATCTTTATCTATCATGTGTTCTTGGATCCAACAAGTGACACGCCAAACGGCATCTAACTGTTGAGCGGTTTAAGCAGGAAACACAAATGTGAGAGACGACAGACAGACGACAGACAGACAGACAGACAACACAACAGAGAAATGTGTAGATATAGGCGGAATCGCTTGCGCTAGCGCGATTCCGTTTAGTAATACAACGTCAAATAACGCTAACAGTAAAGGTACGTTCTCACTGCGCGCATTAACGCGCGTCACGCTCGTTAACGTGCGTTACACGCGTGCAGTGAGAACACACCTTAACAGTAGGCCTAACAGTATTGGAGTATCCTTTATTATGAGACCGTTTTAATAGGCCGCTTAACCGGTGTTGCCTGTCTGTTTCTTTGTCCGTCTGTCTGCCCCGTACGGCCGAGATCCCATACAATACAGCGATAAAAAATGTAGAAAAATTTGGCATACCAAAAAGTGTGCGAATGTAAGTACGCTGGGGTAGGGATAACCAGTGCAGCAATTTTCAGTTAAAAAAGACAGTGCATGGCTCAAAGTTAGGCTAAAACAAAGTCGTGCAGCTCTAGTCCAGGCGGACGGCCGCATAATTTGCCAGCACTGGGCTGACATTTGTTTAAATGTTGCATTTACATAGTACTGCACTCGCATGGAGACTCAGTCATTTAAACATAAAATAACTAAATGATTCGGCTATTTATTTATTTATTTTGTGTAATATATTGTGTAGTGAACAAGATAATGTTCATACGAACACGAAGTCTGTCCAATGCATTTCGATAGTTTAGAGTATATGTCCGTATAAATATAATCAGTAAGAAAAAAAATCAAACAGTGTAGCTGAATAAATACTAATTCAAACTATTGCAACAAAATATAACAGTTGATTAAATATTCTCTGCTAGTTTTGACGTAATGCTGAGTAGTGTGTCACGGGTACAAACTGGATAGTCTCAACTGGTGCTGTCAGTTGCTACTCTGCTCCAATGTCGAAAACTTTGGTTCGCTGATGACAAGTTGTTGAAGTTTTACAGTTGCAGCCACAAAAACATGCAAAGCGATAGCATTTACGTGCCTGTGGGGATAGTTGGACTTTTACGCGTTCAAGCAAGCACTAGCACACCGAGCTTGCAAAATGGTTGCATTTTTGGATCGCAAGATGCCTGATTTCATGTCCCCATGTTGCTTAGTGATGAAACAATAAACATTTTTCATTAGCGAACCAGATTAAGCTCACCATCGAAGCAAGGTAGCAACTGACAGCACCAGTTGAGACTATCCAGTTTGCACCCGTGACAAACTATGACGTCAGCATTACGTCAGGACTAGAAAATATTTAATCAACTGCCATATTTTGTTGCAATATTTTGAATTAGTATTTCTTCAGCTACAACTGGTACAAATTTTGTGTAAATTGATCATCATTTGAATGAATTATAAAAAAACAAAAAGGGGTCCCTTTTATGAAACACCGTGTATAAATGGTCCATCGTCACCAGGCGTCTATCTGGCACCGTTACGGATATATGGCGCCTCAAAGATAATGCGGTCACAACTTTGACCTTTTGGAATCACGTGACGACATCGGTCACGTGACCATTCGACTCCGGGCGGTCGACTTCCTATGGATCGTCCATAGTGACCGTGCGTCTATCTGGCACCGTCATGGAGATATGGCGTCTCAAATATTAGAGACACGGACGTAAACACTAAAAGAAAGATGGACAAAGGGAAAGAGAAGGATAAAGGGGGAAAGGGAAGGAAGGAAAAAAGTGGAAGAGAAAAAGAAAGGGAAAAGGGAAGGAGAAAAAGAATGGAAGATAAATGGAAGGTTATAGGGAAATGAAAAAGGGAAAGAAAAGGAAAAAGGGGGAAGGGGAAAGGGTAAAAAAGAAGAAGAAAAGGGAAAGGGGAAGGGAAAACGATAGGAGAAAGAAAAGAGAAAGGGGAAAAGAAAGGAAAGGGGGAGGGAAGGGGAAAGGGAAGGGGGAAGGGAAGGTAAAAGGAAGGGAAAACGGAAGGGAAATGGGAAGAGAACGGGGAAGGGAAAGGAAAAAGAGGAAGAGGAAAAGCCAAGCGAAAGCGAAAGGGGAAGGAAAAAAGGACGGAGAAGGAGAAGGGAAAAGGAAAGTTGCGGAAGGAAGATAGCTGAAGAAAAGTTGGACGCACGCACGGACGGACAGTCAGGTGATTTCATACTCTGTCTAATGCTATGCATTGCATTGGGCAGACAATTATATTACACGTACGTGACGGTGCACTTGTAGACGGACTCAGTCTCATCACAGATTGTTGACAGCGCGAACTGATGATGTTGACGATCCTGATTACCAGTGACGTCATCATCGTCGTCATCGTCAGGCGCCTCAAGACTCTCCGTGGTGTGAACGCACACGTTAGGCCTATTTAAACACACGACCGCCATAGCTGTAATAAACGTTACAAGCAAATTATGAAACGTTAATGCGTTTTTATGAAAAAAAACGTTTGTAAACGTGATAAAAATATTTAGTTAATAAATATTTTATTTAGCTTTATTTTCATATTGACCATTTGACGCTTATGAAAAAAAATGTTGGAAAAATAAAACAAGTAGTCCAGCAATCGTTAAGGTGGGCCGACCGTACCGCCTATCGAAGGCGAGCGTTCGAGTTCCCGTCGCGGAAAGAAAGCGATTTTCCAGAGTGACTACAATCCCATACACGATATGGTGACGCTGCTATATCGAACGATACATTCAACTCTAAGATACGATGCGGTAATTTGGTGCACGTGCGTGTGACGGATGCACGCGACAAATGTGCATTAGAAATTGCGGCCAAACCGCTGCAGATAAAGTCATAGTTGCTATTGACAGCCTACGGGACAGTTTACCGGAACTCGTCATCGCCCTATCCAACGGTACAATCGCCGACCCCCCTACGACGTACCGTTTAACCACAATACATGCGTTACAGACTAACAACAGACTGACAGAAACAGATGACACATCGTGCCCAACGCAAGACTCGGCCTTACAAACATTTATAAACGCGTTTCAATAGAAAAAAATTAATGCATACAATGAGTAAACATCTTATCGTATAGGAAACTTATCTCAGAGCTACGGAGCGTCACCTGCCATATCGGATCACGCAGTGTCAGCTGCCACCCAACGCATGTAATCGTGCTTGACCCTAGCTATAGGCAGTACTCGATTCAACTACTCCGGAAGAATCGAGGTCTGAGTTGATTTTGGCATCGTTGGTGACCAAAAAATGTGGCAATGTAAAACTAGCTCAATTAAGAAACTCTACTGAAAGTTCAGTCAGAAAAAAATCACGATTTTTATCACGGGATGCACTAGAACTAACGCAGTAAATCCATATTATTCGCCAAGGCTAGTAGACTACGATCTGGCTGTCGTTCGTGGAAACTTAAGTTCAATCGTCAAAGAAAGCTTTTTTCTCTTCACGCGGCGACTAGTTTTTTTCAACAGCACGACAGTAAAAATGTACAACTGATTTTTGTTACTTATGTCCAGTAAGCATATTTCAGTTTCAGTTTTAATCTTAGCAATAGTTTATTTGTTAGTCCTATATAAGTTTCGTTGACTTCATCACTTTTATCGTTCAAGTTTCACGCATTTGTTACTTGTTGCATGGTATTACTAATTTTCGTTTTCGCGAACGAAAATAACGCTTACGCCGACGCGCAAAAACTGAGAAACAGAAGACACGTCAAGACGTTATTAAGTTTCTTCGGCGTGGCGAAGAACTTTAGTCGCGAGGCGTGACTATAATCATGTTGACCTTTTTACACGTCAAACGACTGACAACGCGACCGACGCCCATCAACTACGACTTGATGACTCTAACAAGCATCTGTCGATCACGTGATCACACCAGCAGACGACATCGTGATCACTAAAGCGTTGTTTCCATCTTCCAACGCAACGCACGTATGCAGCAGACGCGCAACAAATGCAAGTGCAACGCTATAGAATAGGGGAAAGACCCCCCCCCCCAAAAAAAAAAAAAAAATTGCACCATACGTTTTAACTTCATCAAAATATTAACCGATTTTCAAAATTCTTTTACGATAGGCATCAGTAATTTTTTATAACACTCTCACTAAAGATCCCACCACATCTCAAGTGTGTCCCTACATTACTTTGTGTCTTACAAAAGCACCACAACGTGGCATTTGGTTGATTGCGCAACTGATCAGTGGCGTCGCCGGATTGAGTGCGTCGTCCAGCAGCAAGACGGACACACTGAACTTTTCTTGATATAAATGTGACGATTATTTTGGACAATAACTGAGACAATAAATGTGTTGTTTTCTGTTGTTAATTTGTTAGAATTTGTTGAAAAACTCTTGACGTTAATTGTTGACACTAACATTTCACAAAGTAGTGCAGCAACACACTTAAAGTGTGGTGGGCGCTTTAGCGACAGTATTATTGCCATTTTTCCCCAATTCTGGTAGCAAAAAGTTTTTGAAAATCGGCTTCGGTTAACATTTGACAAAGTTAAGGCGTATAAAAATGGTGCCAATTTTTGGGTCCACCCTGCAGACACCTCTTTCATCAATGCTGCGTTTTGGCCGTTGGGTCGCTTGCACGTCAGCTATGGGTACGTTGCATAATGTCGCGTCGCTTGCTTCAGTTGCATCAAAAATGCTCAACGGCTGCAATGCGCGCGTTGCATTTGATGGAAACTGAGCATAATGTCGTAAGCTAATTGTTTTTATAACACACATGTGCGGATCCTGAAGTTTTTGAGTCCGCGTCAGTCCGCAGATTTTGACCAAGGATCCGCTGTCAGTCCGCGTCCGCAACAGAAGAGAGATATTGGACCTTCGTCCTTCCGCGTCCGCACTAGGCCTGCCTCTAGTCATTAATACGTAAGGGCCACTATACGCGCCTAGGCCTAGCAGATTAGGCTACAGTTAACCGGTTTCAGTGCTACCGTGCTACGCACATTCCAACATGCATCAATAATCTTTCTGCTTTTAACTTTTATTAGGAAAAATACACTCGTCACGGAACAAGATCCGCGTCGGTCCGCGTCCGCAAAAAATCCTGCGAATCTGAGCCCGCAGACTGACGCGTCCGTAGTCCGCACATTTTTGTTTTTTAACTGAAACAATATCGAATAGAAAGAATGCTGTGTTTGTTGTCTGGTGCTGGTGACTAAACACTGTTTAAGTAATTCAACGCAGAAAACTGCGCGTTAGTCTAAACGACCTTCGTGCCGTCTGCTAAATGACAAGTCACGAACAGCGCCGCGAAAAGTTGATTCGAAAAAAAACTACGTTTAAAATTGAAAGAAAAACCTTAAAAACGGCAAAAGTCCAAATTTTTGTTTTTAAAAAGCTTTCTTAGTCTAAAATGTTTTTTGTTTGTGGCGCAATTTATAATAGAAATCGAAATTTACTCTATGATATTTGAGTTCTGACGTCACTCACAACAAGAAATCTGAGCTAATGCTCATGAGACGCGCGAGAACCTATAGCAGTACTTGTTCGCAGGCAAACTTTGTTTATCTCCACCCATTTTATCGCAATTTAAGAGTTCACTCTTTTGCAGCTGAAAATCGCAAAAAACTCACTGAAAACCCCTATTTTGGTGGTCCAGGGTTATTTAAATTCATCGATGTTGACACAATTCAAAAGCACATCATTAGTGCCTGTTATGATAAGCAACATGTCTGTGCCTATCTGCAACCGTTTTCACGATAGACAAGCCAATACTGAAAAATAACCACTGTTTAGGAGACCTCTTCAAACGTATAGGGTTGGGACTTTAACTGCTAAAATCTACATTAAATGTCACAAACTTCACATGCAGGTTGTCTTGGTCTATCTCTAGCCATTTCAAGTTCAAGGTCATTCAAGGTCATCGATGTTGACATTCCTGAGAAGGTCGTCACTAGTGCTTGTTATGATGAGCAGCATGTGTGTACCTATCTGCAACCATTTTCACGCTGCAGGACGAACCAATAGGGACAAAATAACATCTTTTAGGGGGTTCCCTCTTTCGTCCGCTCGTTCTCGACTATCATATACTGAAAACCCAAAGTCTCTATCTCATCACCTCCGCCAAGGAGGCTATGTTTTTGCCGGTTTTTGTTTGTTTGTTTGTCTGTTTGTCTGTGTGTTAGCAAGATAACTCAAAAAATTATCGACGGAACTTTCTGAAATTTTGAGGGAATGTCGCGCATGGCATAAACTACCAGTGATTAAATTTTGGCAGTAATCCGGCAGGAATTCTGGATTCTGGATCACTTTGAAATTTTCGTTACCACTGCGTTAAAGGAGGCATAAGGGAACCGCTGGCAAAGCGAAGATAATGAGCCACCTGGCGAACAGCTTTGCCTTGGCGGAAGTACCTGCGCTCTCCGAGTGCTTTCTCTAGTCTGGGCTTGAATTGGTACGGGTTATGACAGACAGATAGACAGACAGAATTACCGTAGCTAATTACGCGCTATAGCCAGCTATGCTAGCTCTCGCGCGTAAAAACCGATGTGACATGTAGAATGGAGTAGGCCTATTGTTGCTACTGTTGCTCTTTGTGGATCTCAAATTATGTTTTCCATCTTCTTTGTAGAGTGTAGACTTGAAAATGTCATTGCAAAAATAATCCATTTTCGTGCAAAATTTTTACTTGTTTTAAGAATCCAGTCAATAGGGAGAGGCGCCCCCCCTCTTGGATCCGCCACTGTAAGCTGGCTTACAGGCCTACAGGGTGAGGCGAAAAAGTGGACCCCTAACGTTTTCACCATTTTCTCAACAACCGTTTGGGATTTCAATATAAAAATTTACAGCTTTATTTACTAAAACCTTCTACATCTAATTGCCAAGTAAAATGTGGTTCTGTTGAAAAACGACGAAGTTATAGACTTTCTAACATGATCGTTTACCGATTTTTCAGCATTTAAAAATGTTCAAGCTAACAATGCCATTTAATTTTCAAAAACTGGTTACACGTTAGTGCCGATGACGTCACAGTGACGTTTTGATAAACAGTAATTAATATTGTTTATACATTATCACTAAATTATCGTTCCTTTAAAGCAATCGCCGGCTGCCCACCGGATTCATCTTCCAGCAGGACGGCGCGTCATCTCACACAGCTCGCAACGTCGCGCAGTGCACAGAACTGGCTGCGGGCCAGCTGTCCAGATATCATCACAAAAAGATCAATGGCCTCCAAATTCGCCGAATATATTAACCCAATGGATTATCACGTATGAGGTGCAATGTTCGAGGCTTACCGCAAGCTTAAAACAAAGCCGAAAACAAGCGCCGAACTCAAGGAAGCGCTTCAGGTTATCTTGGGCAACCTGCCACAGGGAACGATCGACAAGGCTGAAAAGATTTCTCAAATAAGGCGACTGGATGCTGGTGTTGTAGCTTGGAGCTGGCGGTGAAGACTTCGAACATTCACAGTCATGATGGAATTCTGGCATCTAATTATTAGTTAGCTGTGTTGTTTCAACGATGTTATTAAATTGGTGTTATAGCCGGAACATTTTTGAATGCTAAAAAATTGGTAGGCGGTCATGTTAAAAAGTCTGTAACTTTGTCGTTTTTCAACAGAATCACATTTTACTTGTCGGTTCAATGTAGAAGGTTTTACTAAATAAACCTGTAAAATTTCGCATTAAAATTCCCAAAGGTTGCTGAGAAAACAGCTAAAAACTTTAGGGGTCCATTTTTTGCCGCACCCTGTAGTTGGGGATTTTCGGTATCGGCGGATAATGTGCGAGAAGTAAACCTACATTAGATTGGTCAGTCACAATCAGTGGCGTCGTCGCAGAAGGGCAGCGATGCTCACCCTCAATTTTTTTACTTCTCGCGCGCTACGTTCCTAAAGTAGAGAAAAGGAGTACATGAAATCAGTGTAATATTGAGTACCGACCTACCGTCGACCGACCAACGACCGACCTCTGTTCCTGGAAGAGCCTTCGTGGAAGAACTTCAAACGACCATACCTCCATAACGGTGCTCGATAGACGCATGGTCACTAGACTACCCATAGGAAGTCGACCCCCGGGAGTCGAATGGTCACGTGACCGATGACGTCACGTGACCCCAAAAAGTCAAGGTTGTGACCCCATTATATTTGAGGCGCCATATATCCGTAACGGTGCCAGATAGACGCATGCGTTGACTTGTGGTATAACAAAACAAATGAATGACAACTATAGCGTCATCTAACATTATTGGAATTTTTTTTCCTCTCAGTTCCTAAAATCGGGCAATATTTTATGAACTTCAGGGAGGCAATTTCCAATAACGACCTGGACGCTAGTCACTATTAGTATAATAATTAACGGGTCGCAATCAGACGCCGGGTCGTTAATACAAGCCGAAAGGAACAAAAAAGCTTTTGAAAGAATATAAAAAATGATGTGCGCGAGGAGTACATTAGATTGGTCACAAAATAATAATATTTCTTGTTGGTTGTAAGAAATCACCGTAAAATCTACCTGTTAAAACTGTAGTCTCCAGAAATGCAAATTTCGGGCTATTGGGAGAAAATTGTGGCCAAAAATGAAATTTTGAGCGCTGTCAAAAATTTGCAGCTGTCAGCCGAAATTTCGTTCGAAATTTCCGACTTAATTCTGCCACGCTTACTTTTTTTTATTAAAACCCACGACACCACTGCACGGTAAAGGCAACCAGGACTTATGAGAGAATTTCAGGCGCAGTGCTTAGGCTACATACCCATTCCACCAGGCATTAGCGGCATTCTGTCCATCCAGCGAACTTTGCCAACTAAAACTGATGTCCCCGAACGGATGACGAAACGTTGACGATAGACTGAATCCATCTTCTTCTGCTGACGACGACGATGATGATGGCTGAGTTCTTGTCGATCTAAACACAGTACACCGCTCGGGTCAGCTCAGCCTCCTACTCTCGCGAGGTGGAAAATGAGTAGACTAGTAGCCTACTTCTCAGGCTACGGGGTCAAAGGCCAAGTGTGACGGATTGGGGCGGTGGCATGTTTGCTGGCTGCACCGCGGTTCCAGCCGTTCACGGTCGACGGCAATGGATAGCCGTATAGTGCGCCTCGATATCATTAGCTCTTGCCAATCAGCTGTTATCTTCTGGTCATGTAAGCAGCGTTTAGCTATAAAGTACCAAGCCTTTGCGCCTTTAACTTTGTGACTAGGACTCGGACTTGAACTAAGCGGTCTCGACTACATCTCTGAAATTAATTCTATCACTCAATCATTTATTCGTCACAAAAACATAGGCATATTAAGCTTACGGAAAATACTGCCATTAGGCATTACACTGAGAGAAACAACCAGGCATAAAGCTCTTACGTCAATAACAAACTTAAGTTCTAACTTAATTTGCATACAAAAATTGTTAATCACTAACATTTAAAACACATTAGATTAATACTTAAAACATCTTGCTTAAACTTGTTAACGAAGTAAAATCAACACTATCAGGAAATAATTCTAACCATTTAAAACTTCTTGACTCGAAAATAATGTAAGCCTACAGCTAGACCTATGGCTAAATGGTGATTTATACAGCTTATACTGGCGACCGCGAGTTCTAGTGGCCTATATTTTATTATAATACTAACTGAGTGCGTCGTCTGTCGTTAGTTCGTGCATGCTGACGACGTCGCTGCTGACTGTCGTTGCTTTGTCCTGCGGAGTTCAGTCCGCTAGATGGCGCCGCTGTGGTGGACTGCAGTCGGGACTGTCCGCGGTAGCTGACGACTGCACCGACTGACCTCGGCTGACTGGTGTAGCAGACCAGCAGACAGACGACAGTCGAGATGCTCACCGCAACGCTCAACAGACGAACCATCTACACAGATGTAATAATTATGCTGAACGTCGGGAAAAAATATTGATAGGGAGCCTACGTAAAATGCGTTTTTTAATTTGAAAACTACAAATAGATTGAACGTGACTCTGTTTTTTTTTGTTTCCCATCTCAACCTCGAGCAGGAAGACGAGTTCTCGATTTACCTAGTCCCGGAAAGATAAAAAATTAAGTTAACCTTGGCGGTTATAAAAAACTATGAAAGACTTAACTACGTATAGTAAAGAATAACAATGTAGGCCTATATCCCGTGAATACTTACACTGCCAGAGAACCAGTTTAATCGCAATGTTGTGCAAAGAGTAGCGATGCCTCAACTCGAGAATGTTCTATAGAACTAACTGCGCAGTTTCACTGTCGTCTGTTTAAATCACTATCAGCATCAGCATCTGCATCGGTACCCAGAAATAGCACCCCATTCCGATCAGAACCCCCTTACTTCAACATATACCCCCGACCAGTAATCATGTACCGCATTGACTGCGAGTTAAGCACTATGTAGCCAATCACTCATGTCAACTCAGCCTCTCATCCTTCTGGGGTAGACAAATATAACGAATCACTAGAGTGTAGACAAAATAATCTAATTAACAAACGCTTATCAGGTTAAAATAAGAGAACTGTCCTGTTTATTCTGTCCGGAATTTCAAATTTTTATCTATTCTGTCGTTAATTTTAGCCAATAATTTTTTGTTGGTGTGGCAAGCGTGGTGCCTATAATTGGGGTTCGGAGCTTAATAGCTCACAGCGGAGATAAGCTTTTGTTCGAGAGGTCAGGGGCAAAAGCCCGCCTTTTCCTAAATTTGAAACTTTTTTTGGCAAGAAGTGCATCAGTTTCGCTTAACTATTTCATGCTTTTAAATATTTTTTTTATCATGTTTACATGTCATTTCAAAGAGGAATGTTGCCGTTAATGTAGGACCTACAGTGTACACGTAGGCTACTGCATATGACTTAAGGTGGACCATGGCCGGATTTGTCCTCCCCCTTTGGATGCGGCAGTGATCGTCAGCTGACAGTACGTTATCCTCCTCAATACCACAAACAGACGATTTCGAGAAAACGGCGTTTGAATGTTTTCACCACCCAACAGTCTGCTTGCTTAATGCGGCGCTTTCGCTTTCCGGCAATTTGCACTTTGCAAAAAGCAAGCAATACGGTACGTGCCTACCGCTGCATGACGACTGAAATTTCGGTGAATTCTGCATAGTAGGCCTATAGCCTAAATGCGACTCATAGCAGCAAGACGTTTTCGAATTTGTAAGTTAAAACACCATAGTAAAAACGCCGTCGGTTTCTCTAAGGCCCGGCGCACATTTTGCAATAAAAGAACAAAATGCAACAACTTGAGACTTTGCGACTTCCGTCGTTGATGACGACGTTGACTCCGCGAAAAGTGGCACTGCAAACTTGCAGAAAAGTTTTATTTTATTGCAAGGGTCTGCGCATGCTGCAATAAAACAAGTTGCAATGATGCGCAGTTTCACGATTGTTGCAGGTTATTTTATTTTTTATTTTACTTTATTCATTTTATTGCACCATGTGTTTATGCGGCCGGCTTAAGCGATTGAAAGGAGATGGAGCATTATACCACCAAGTAGGCCTAGGCCTACTAAATTAAAGTCGTCCTATAGGCTCGAACACATTACATTGAATGACTGATGCTTGCCATTCAGTCAGTGGATTAAGAGCATCAAGATGTCAGTCAAGAAATCTAACAGACCCTAGGCCTAAAAATGCCGCTGATGGGATATTATAAAACAAAATAATAATCGTTTGAAAACTTTCTTGCTATTACAAAATGGAACTATCCGTTTTGCTGAAGGTATGGGGAAATGAAATAAACCTCCAAAAGTCTGTGTTTATATTGGTATCAAAAGATCAAAATCGGTGAAAAATTGGAGAAACAGCAATATAATCATCAGTCGGTAGAATACCCCCGGGGAGGTTAATTGTTCCTCACTTTAGCTGCAGTACACTGAGCAGTATACGATCTGTTGTAAAGATGACATGAAGACACTGAGCTTGTCGCTCGTGGGGAGAGAAGCTGCATCGAACATCTATTTAAACTGTCACCCGCGCCTGCAGCTTTCTAGAACGTTCGCTTATAGAAAAAATAGTCGACTAGACTATACAGCAGTGACCGGCAAAGAACACGACTGCTATCGGCTAACGGTAGTAGCCATAAATGTTGAAAACATTAATTTACAAAAAAAACATGTTTTTTTCATTTTCATAAAAACATGTAAAAATATACATAAAAACACTGAACCACATTTAGCACAATAACATGTCAAAAACAAAAACCTACCATTTGTGAAGACTGAAAACCGGCTACAGGCTGTAGCCCCAAAAATGTAAACACACTCTTAGGCTCCACCTCCAGGCAAACACGAAACTCAGAAAAAGCCTTTTAAGGAACTACAATACCGTTCGTAGCGTTAGCCTACTGCTACTTAATATTCAATTTTTCCCCAGGCTACCACCCAGGAACTAAGTTTAGCCATGACCTTCACCTTAGCAAAGCTCAGACAGCTATCATGGAAAACCCATATGTTTACAGTTTTTTTATAAGTAACTGACATTCTACTGGCCAGGACGCCCCGCTATACCAAACCTTCAGCACCAAACGACCTTTGAAAATACTTTTCCTATAATACCATCAACCGATTAGCTATTCGTTAAATTAGCTTCCCTCCATATAGAAACGCATTTAACTTTTTCAGGCGACCGAAAACGATTTGCGAATCGAGTATTTAGCCCATCTCTAAAATTTTACATTATCTGGTAGCGATGCTAGAATGACGTAGACCTTTTTGGCAACTGTTCAAGACATTCGTCAACAGCTAATAGGACCTATACTAGAACCGAAGAGATGCGCGTACACTATAGATTATTAATTTATTAATATCATATGAGCAGTAGGCTACAATGATATGGCATATTGCCTGGCCGGCCAGCCTACAGGTGTCCGTCCATATGAACGCGTAAGAGAATTAACTTGCACGCAACATTAAGTCAGTGGACAAGGGTACCGACTAGTCCATGGGGCAGCGACGTCATGAGTCGAAAAAATTTCTGGGGAAGAAAAGGTTGATTTTTAAAAATTCCGGACGGTCCCTTTTTAGAAAATTGTTTGAACTTTTGGGTTGTAAAATTCGTATTTCTGTGCGTCATCGCGGGTTCTTTCAAGTGTTATAATATAACACTACAATATATTATATTATTGTTTCCCCGCTGTGGCCACTGTTCTGTTCAGTAAAAATATAGCTTTGGGCCCATCGTTAGGTCGAGCCGTGGGTATGATGTGTTTGTCTGTCGTAACTCGCCTGTCTGTTACGCATATGGTGTGGCTAAAGGGTACGTCATGGGAGTTCGGGAATGGCACTTTTGGACAGGGCGATGAAGGGTTCTTATATCAATACTAACCATTACCATGCAGCGGTTTGGCAGCAATTTTCAATGAAAAGTTGCTGCCTACAGCCACCACTCACGCGAGCCGAATTGTCATATCATATGTTGGCGTTAATTGTAGCGTTCGATATAACAGTGTCACCACAGCGTGTATAAAATTGTAGTCGCTCTGAAAAATCGCTTTCTTTCCACGACCTAAAGTTGAACGCTGACCTTCGTATACAGGCGGTACGGTCGGCCACCCTGACCCTATCGACAGTTGGGCTTCATGTTTGGATAAACATGCAATGAACAAAAAATGTTGAGTAAGAAAATGTGTATATCGCGGTGGGCCTTTGTGAGCCGTGGGCCTACGGCTGCACCCCTGCTCACCCCATATCCACCGCATGGTTAACCTAAGTCTACTCCCTTGTTAAGGGGGCGGTTGCGTCTCCCCTGCAGTGTCTTCTTGAAGTCAGCGCTGCGAGTCAATATGGCGACTAAGTACGCGCATGCGCACAATCAATAGCATGTAATGCAGAGACTGCACGGCGTACGTTATGCTTGTTCGAACTAGACTTGATGTATTATTTAATTACTGCCTTCGTATGCAGACATCGAAGCAACGATTATCCTTCTGTGTGTTTACAACTAGTGGGCTATAGAACATGTGAGCATAAATTAATCATCTTTATTGATCAAAAACGACCACAGCAAATAAACAGATCAACAGGCACAAAAGTAAATAAGAAATAGAGAATAGATGAAATACCGGTAAGCCTATCTAAATCAGAACTGCTGCTAAGATTAAGCCTAGACGCCTAGGCTATTTTTAGAGGCAGATTTATACCTGTTCAGCCGAACAGGGGTATCGGTACACTAAAGGCCCCTCGGTCCAAAGAATGTCAAACAGCAGCACGACATTTTCTGTTATCTTCCGTTTGCAAAAAAGCCGTAGACTTGTCTTGTAAGTTGTTGATTATCTGGTAGGCCTAATGACAGCAAAACTGCGTGTCGTAACTCGCTAAACTCATGCTAGGTTTTTCTACATTTTGTACATTTTACGGAACGTGGTGGCATAATAGGATTAAAACTGGCATTAGCAATGATGACCACATTTATTTTCCTTTCTTACTGTATATCACTTAGAGCCTGACACACAGATATTGTTATAAGATTTATCAAAAGACCTCGTAAGGCAAAAGATCATCTTACGACGTGTTTTAGGTGAATTCGCTTAATTTGTTTTAGACATATAGATGTTAAAAACATTCATTCGCAAATGAAAAAAACATTAAAAACATGTTTTTTAATAATTTTATAAAAAACAGTATAAAAACATTATTAAAAAAACATTAAACTGCAGGTGTTTTCAATCGTTGCTTTTTACTTTAGACATTTTTAAAAATTTTATGTAACCGTGATTATGGTACATACTCATCTATGAACTAAACAATCATAGGCGTGTTTTGCACTTTTGGAAATCTCAGAAAAAAGGCAGGTGCGAAACGCAATTTCTACGCAGCATCTCAGATTCTCAGAAAATCTCAGAGATTCTCAGAGAAATAAAAAGTGCGAAACGCGCTTCACATGTCAGAACAAATACCAGGTATAGCCTACTACAGTCACGTTAACAGTTTAAAACACATCTGTAGCAATTTATTTTAACAATTTAACAAAAAAAACATGACATTGAAAAGCACAAAAAACATTCAAAAAATAAAAAATAACAAAAATTTAAAAAAACAATAAAAATTTAAAAAAAATAAAAGCATGTTTTTTTTATACTTTTATAAAAAACATTAAAAATGTTTTACATCTATGGTTTTAGATAATTTTGTAGCCTATTTTACAAAATTGTAAAAAAAATTTAAGACGAGTCTTGAGAGTTTTGTCGTAACTTTGATTCAGCGTATGCCGTAACATGACTACTAAATGCGCAAAATTGTCTTAAGATTATCCTAAGATAATCAGGAAACATTGGAGAGTTCGGCTGCTGATTGCGTTATAATGGACGAAGACGAACCGACACAAGCGGTAAACGCACTGCAGCGAGTAGTGATGGGCAAATCGTCGAAATGTCGATACATCGTTTCGATAGGTATACAATATTGAGTCGTCGCTAAACTGAACTAAGACCCAAGTAATTTGGTAAGAAACGAAATCGTTATTCGATGCTGCCGCATAATGTGTCATCAATCATCTTTTTTGTCAGCCGGAAGCAATTGCATGTTTTGGCTTAATGTATGCGTTTGACCCCTTAAATGTCACCTTTCCATGGGGGTCAAAAACTCCTAGCTAACACAATGTGTCGTTGCACCTGCCAAATGGCATCTGGATCCGTCAAACGGTTTGAGCTGGCTGCACGAATGTGTCAGACAACGGACGAGAGAGACAGACAGACAACGCTACAAAGAAATGTGTAGGAATAGGCGGAAGAGCAACTCAGCCTAGTAATACTGATGATCTGTTTGTAATCAATCATGGGCACTCGCATAAAATTTTTCAGATGGGCGTAGGAGTCGAAGCACCGCAGGCGCCGAGAACGAGACGCCACATGTGAGGCATATATGGTAAGAACATTGATTTGCAAATAAAAAACATAAAAAACATGTTTTTTCACTTTTATGAAAAACATTATAAACAAACATGCATTAAAAATATTAAACTGCAGATGTTTCCAATCGTTATTTTTTCGCCATTATACACGCAAAAAATATCTAACTCAGATAATTAAAAACAAAAACCTACCCTTGTAAAGACTAAAAACCGGAATGTACTGAATGTACAGATCAAAAACAGCTGAACGCAATTTGCCCATGAAAAATAAATCATATTTGTAATTTTGTATGTTTATGTTTTAACAAGAACAAAAAACACAACGGTAAAAGCACAAAAATACATTTAGAAACATTTTTAAAAATATAAAAAAATAAAAAACAGAAAAAATATTAAAAACATGGTTTTAAACTTTTATTAAAAACCATTAAAAATGTTTTTACATCTATGGTGTGAGGGGATATAAAGACGAACGTCTACTTTTAGCATAAGGGGGAGAGAGGGGTCCTCGAAGCGTCGTCACTCGTCAGCTCTGATAGCGGGGTTTGTGGTGTAATTCTCAAGCCTGTCAAGACCAAGATCAACGCCAAAGCTGTTTTTCTTCTAAGCGTTTCGAGACCAAGACCATCAATGTGTCGGAAACCGATGTTGTCATCTGCAGTGGTTGCTGTTTTGGCCATTTTGCGTGATACTTTAACCTGAAATTAGGCCTATCTACTGAAAAAACCAATAGATGTCTGCTTACTTCTAAAACATGCCACTTACGTACCAAAATCGCACTATTGGATCAAATCGGTTCAATATCGTATCGAAATTGATATTCTGATGCGGCAGCATCACTGATAGAAGCTTCAGTAGCAGGTGGCTAGCAACTGTTGCTATGGACGCCAACTGCACGGCTAGCGCGAAGATAATTAGCGAGCAGACGTTGAACGTAGACAATAGTAAATCTGTTGATAAAAAGTGAACTCAGTACAGCTATAAAACGTTGAATGGTATTGTATTTTACGGTATTCGTATTTCTATTACCGTATAGGCCTACACGCTTATTAAATTTCAGCCCTGTCGTCAGGTCGCGGCTTAAATAGGTTGGGGAGGGTTTTTTTGTAAGATGTTGCGATTTGAGATTTTCCTTCAGACAAAACCTGCAACTTCCCCGCAGCATAGATAGGGGTGCTCGACATTTTAATTTGTGTCCTCAAATTTTCCCAAAAATTCTGATAAATTATTTTAAGTAAAAATTCACAAAAATGCGTTTAAAGTACTATTTTAGCGGTGACGTAAGTGAAAAACGTAGGCGGGACAAAAAGTTACAACTTTGCGACAGACAGAATACCGACATATACAACTCCATGCTAATTTCAAACAACGAAGATCATGGGTGGCTTACATTTTAATTTGGCATATTAATTTTCCAAAACTGGGGTGTTTAGATGTTTGCTTTTTGAACGCAAATGTTTGGACAAAAGGGGGTCGTCCAAATGACTTCATGCACCGAGGGGAGGGGTTTATGATATCGTGACGATGCGTGACGTAGGTGGAGAGAAAGTGAAAAGTTTCGTGACATCACGCACGTCACATTTGCGGCAAGGCCTGGCCAGGGAGTCGTGGATGATAGCGCTAGTACACTATAGGCCTACAGGACTCCAGCACGCATGGCGCAAGCGACGGAGAATGATGTAGGCCTACAGCAGCCGGTGTCTCCACCCACGGCTCTCGGCACAGATTGTCGTGCCCCATCAAATATGTCATATCATACAAAAAATGCGTTGAGCTTCAAAACTTATATAGAACTGTAAGCTACACGACAGACTGCAAGGGGGAGGTTAGAAGTTTGACGTCATATTTGAGGGGGCTCAGAGCAACGTGACGAAACTTGACGACGAAGGAGGAAATTATCTTCCCCAAAAATTGTGTTTCGTCATTTATAGACGACCCCAAATTATTTTCCGACAATCTCCCGACAGCTCAGAATTTAGGGAATAGGGGAATTGTTTTTTCTCTGCCCCTCTTCCGGGCATCGGCACCACTGACAATTTTGTGAAAAAAAATAACTTGGCGAAAAATGCGCCCTCACGCGCATCTTCTCGGTATAAATTAGTTAGGTCCCCACAGAATAATAGGTCGTTGTTCATTAAGACAATTAGCTACTGTGCTGGTATTTCAGTTGTAAGGGCAGTCGTGATTGCTGTTGATTTATCACTCTGTTAGAAGTTGACAGTTACGTATAAATTCGTTCATCAGCGTATTCGTGTCGTATACGGACGGAGTATAACTGAGACGCGATGATGGAGGCACTTCGAAAGACTCGTGAAATGCGGCAGAAATATCAAGATCTCGTCGACGAAGCCGACGATGCGGTCAGAGCTTGTATTGTTGTATTATTTTAATGAAAATATTTTAGCTTAGATGTCATCATGCTGCCATTGGCGTAAGGACCGGCACAATATATTTATCCGGTTAACGGCTATTCATCCGGTTGTCGGATAAATAGCCGGTTCTAGCCGATCCGGCTATGTATCCGGCAGCCGTTTTGGGCGGATTTAGCCGGTACGTACGAGCACCCAAGGGCGCAGATACACGCTCTCACGGCAGCCGGCCAACTGACGACATCTACACTAGCAGCTATAGGGGATCACGGGTTGCGCCAGTCGGCAAGCGAATGCTTGCATCCAGTAGACGGGAATTAATGACGAATGTTATAACCTTAGTTTGGGTGTCCCTCTATCGTCACATAATCTTCCGAAAGACGCTAACCATAACCCTAACCCTAAACCTTGTACCCTAATCCTAAATAATTATTCTAATTTTTACTGCATTACGCGTAACGCTGACGATAGCGAGCGACACCGGTATCGCCGCCTAGCGAATTTAATTGAGTTTATGACTGCCGTATATATATACAAGAAATTTGAGATAATGCTCACGAGACACGCGAAAGCCTATAGCAGTTCCGGTTCAGTAGTTTGGCTGAAAATTGGGGTGTTCACGTTAAGTTAATATACAAATACCAAATTCTCTATCTGGATCGCATAACGATAGTTCCGTGGCGCCACCTTGTGAATGATATAGACTTGCGTCGCAGCCCGAAATTGCCAAAAAAACCATAAACCCCCTATTTTGGCGTTCAAGGTCATTGAACTCGGCGCCAATCGACAACCAGTGTACGATTTCCTATTAGTGATTAATAGTAACCTAGGCCCTATCTCGCACCGTTACTGAGATATATGTAAAAAAAACTTACCAGTTTAAAACTGTGTGTAAGGACGATTGTGATGATATCAGTCCTCTAAAACAGCAAAAATCATTTGGGTAACCTTAGATGGGGCTATGCATATGGCGTCCTTACAAGCTGACTTTAGTTGGTAGCCTAATCACTAACATAGTCTAAAGCCTTCTTCATTTGATGTTATTTGTTGTATAGGCCTACTTGCCCAATGGTTACAGATTTGGCCAAACTGCCCAAAATGTCTGATATCATCACATCGTCCTTACACAGAGTTGTAAACTGGTAAGTTTTTTTACATGTGTATTTGCTGTTTTATTGCCAAAAGTCGGGGAATGAGCCTGACGCATGTGAAAAAGCGCTATAGCAAAATCCGTATCTTTACATTTACCTTTTAAAGGCAGAGCAGCATGCCTCCATTGCCCATCCGTCTGTCGGCGCCCGTTTGTCTGTCTTACTGTAGGCCTACATGATCCTAACTCGTGAATAAAAACGCCCAGAAAAAGACAAAATCAGTGTAAACGATTCCGCTTTTATCAGATTACTTTGGTGCTTGTTCTGTATATTCGTTACAGGACCGGGCAACGGAAGCGCCTCGAGATATTTCAGCGATGTTACACAAACCGGCCGGCAACGATATGCAGAACATTTACAGGTATACGCCTAGGTCTTCAATGGCAAACTGTCTATAATGACTCACAGGCCTACTGCACGACCAAAGAGATCTAAGCTTGGATGGAGTCCTCGATGTACTCGACCTCAAGGACGAAAAAAATGTGGCTTGGCTTCTACTGACTTTGTAATAAGCTCTGCGCAATGATAGCCTATATCCACTCTGTTATGTCACCATGACTGTGCAGAATTAGGTCCTAAGTAGGCCTAGCTGTGTCTGCATAATGCAGATACGCTAGGTTTATAGGCCTACAGTCAGAGGTCATCTGGGAACACAAAAGGCTTCAAAACTTTTGCCTGCTGTGGCTTTGCCCCAGACCCCACTGAGAATGTTCATAATATAAATGCTCTTTAGGTGATTTACTAACAGCTGGTTAGTTCGTTACTTTGTGGCCTTGGCCTCTGAGATCACTGCTTTCAGTCTTAGACTTGGCCTTGAAAATGCTGGCTTCGAACCCATTCCTATCAAGATCTTGTCATAGCTTCAAACTTTACTGATTACACCGAAATCCTAATATGACTCCGTCAAAAAAGTGTAGGATCCGTCTTCGCTATTTTTGTTCAGGTGGTTACCACTTAAGGCGTGGTAGATTAGGTCTATTCAGATAAACCAAATAGGCCTAGGACCATACCGACCTAGACCACTACTAAGTAGC
>Ga0209367_1002936_pt1 | contig 22876 bp, 16 predicted proteins | sample WorMetLIZISLAND2_FD_187412 | JGI IMG/M metagenome (GOLD analysis project Ga0209367, IMG submission 187412) | Marine gutless worms symbiont microbial communities from Max Planck institute for Marine Microbiology, Germany - Olavius geniculatus... ... | reverse complement strand
ATATCCGCGACCGCCGGTATAGAGGTAGATGGTGGTACAGTGGGTGGAGGTGGGAAGCTGTACCGCAACTCGTCGAAGAGACTAAGTCCAACGACCGCCGGTAACTTCATCGACGATTCGTCAACGATCTTCATCGTCAACTTACCGCGACAACTCTTCCTTCGTCACTACGAGACAACGACCTACCGTCAACGTCAACTAAGATCTACAACGTTCTCTTCTTTTCATCGTTTCGTCATTCATCGCCGGACAGCAGATCTACAGAAACGACAAAGATCATCTACCGTCTACGACGATTTATCGGACAAATAAGAATATAGGTTTAAGAGGACTGAAAGACGTTACCGCGGAACGGCCGATATAAGTACGGTTTAAACGTTGAATCGTTTACCGCCGTTCAGAAAGTTCGTGGTAACGTGCGACTGACCTTAGCCTCCATTGGTTAATAGAAGCTATCGTGGGACGGTCGACGTAAGTACGGTTTAAACGTTAAATCGTTTACCGCCGGTCAGAAAGTCCGCGATAGTCTTTAAAAGCTGCCCTAATTAATAAGTGACTTACCGCTAGTATTTTGAAGACCGGTAAAAACGCTACACAAAACCCCCTTACTAAATTTACTGCCCGGTTATATATTGATATATATTTACCGCCAACCAGCGAGAAGAGTGAGTGTTTGCCGTTTCTGTCTGCATTGAGAGAATATACCGTCGGCGACCGCTTTTCAACATAGTTGCTAGCAACAGCTTACTGCATCGTTTCTCTGCGACCTAACCTAAGTTTGACGGCAATCTTCAGCACGATAGGACCCCGACACCGCCGATGGGAAATTGGCTTTCCGCTGAGCCGGATTTGTCTCCCGCGGATACCGTCCAGATCCCGTCCGGTCAACGAGATGATAACCGCCGCGGTGGAGAGGAGGCCGTGGAGAAGGGCCGGAATCGAGCCGCGGTAGAAGGTTACAACCATTAACATAAAAACTTTGTTATTTTAATAAAACAGCAAATATAAATGTACAAAACATCAGTTTATACACTTGTTAACGGCGACATGCAACGAGTGACACATCGAAAACAGCAAAAATCATAAAAAGGTGATATTATTTAACAGCACATTGACAGTTAGGCGATGTGATGGTGAGTGATATCATTTTTTTATGACTTTTGCTGTTTTCGATGTGTCACTCATTGCATGTCGCCGTTAACAAGTGTATAAACTGATGTTTTGTACATTTATCTGCAGTAAAATTTAAGTCCTCTCTGCAAGCTATCGCTTCCGGGCGGAATGACGGATTCACCCAATGAGTGGATTCACCCGCGAAGTCGATCAGTGGAGAAAAGTTGGGAAAACAAAGTTCCTTGCGGACTTCTATTTTCCACATTGCTACAACATGTCAACACTCCTCTTGCGGCCTGTGCGCTACTAGTTGTTTATTGACGGCAGATATTATTTAATATAAAACTGCCGATGAAATGATGTTGTTAGTGTTAATCACGTTAGTATGGGTTCAACAAATGTAGCAGAAGCCCTCGAACGAATCAACTGAGCAAAGAGTTGTTGAATGTAAGGGCATTAAGTGAAAGTTGGGAACAATGGTGCAAAAGTATCAGTCTCCCGTTCGTGTTTACAAGTATCCGTTTGAGCTCGTAATGTCCGTAAGTTTTGAATTATTGTTTTTATAACATTTGTATAAGTTTACCAATTCGTATTTGTTTATATATGTTCGCCGACGGTGGTATATTTATAGGAAATAATGTATTGAGCATTTGTCAGTGGCCTCCGGGACCCCTGGTTTTTGTGTTCAGTCCACAGTGGTAAATACTAAACTGCAGCCGGCCGGCCGACGCAGCGGAGCGACCTTATTAGACAACCCACGTCACGTGATCAACTAAGTCGGGCCCGGCTTCGTTCTAGTACAATTGTACTAATATGCAGCTATAGCTGCGTTTTGGATGCTTAACACAATTCTGCAGCCGGGCTGAGCTGGGCTGTAAGCATCGGCCGGCTGCATTTTAGTGCCATTTATGCCTATGCAGCTTGTGTATTTGATAAATAATTTCACATGTTGATCGGTTGTTCAGTGAAGCATTTTATTAACTGTCATGTCTGCAACATTAATTGTTTAATACGAGCCAATCAATCAATAACTTTATTTCAGGAACAAGCCCGTATAAGATAGGTAGAGACAGATACAATAAGCACAAAATACACATAATATGGTCAGTAATACAATAAAACACAAGTAATAAAATCATAACAACTAACAGTGCTAAAGTTATTAACAATAGCAAACAATAAGAAACACTTCTTTCTGAAAGTCTGTTCAGAACCAATGGCAGAAGAGAAGGATTGCGTAAAGAGAAATTTTAACACAAGACTTAAAAGATGTCATTGGACAACTTAGCCTTGTTATACACGGCTCAGATTTCACATAGATTTCGTAGATTGAAAGGCTTAAACATTAGGCTATGGACAACTGCACTCAGCACGCGGAGGTATGTAGGCAGCAATGCTGCCGGCTGCATTTTAGTGCCAACCGTCCACAGTGCACAGTACAGTCTGCAAGCATTTAAAAAGGTTATAGACAACAACTAGCCATTTGATCATGCGGCACTGCAACACGTCAGTGAACTGGGCATCGTGACCCATCTCTGAGTAGCTAGAGTTGCCATTGCTTCTTTTAACGTGCAGAAGCACTTGTTTTTATCTTAGTCTGCACCAGTCTGGTATCGCATGTCTATCGTACCTTTCCAGAGCTTTCAATGTATGGAAGTCGGCACATATTTTGAAGCATAAGTACATATGGCTAGGTTATATATATATATATATATATACATATACATATATATATATATATATATATATAATAATATATATATATATGTTATATATATATATATATATATATATATATATATATATATATATATATATATATGATAATATAATTATAGCATTGGCCACATGTCATCTCAGCGCTAGGCTCACGTTTTAGCTTGTTTATTTTTTCCTGATTAACTTGAGGCATTTTGATGCTTATAGTGGTACCACTCTTTTGCTATGGAATGGGAACGAATAGCAGAACATACGCATTTACACGATTCAGCAAACTTCCAGCAAATGTATTCAGAATACCCATGAATTGCTGGATGTTTGCTGGATCGTGCAAACACCCCATTAGTGAGCACTGTTAAATTATTTCTGCTACAGTTCTAGTTCTAAAGGTTAGTCATAATCAATGTGTGCATTCTGCGTGATACAGGCTTACGAGCGACGTTTTCCAACATGCAAGATGATCCCAGTGTTTCTAGGGAGTGACATTCTGATGGAGCAGAGGCTGGACAATGGAGCAATACATATCATTGAGCGTCGCTGTCGTTTAAATGTTGATGCTCCATACCTGCTCAAGAAGGTTCATGCAGTTCATTTGTTTGTCCAAATGATACTGGTAATACATAGCATTGGCACTTACTTAGAAGTTGAAACTGCATCCACGTACCCAGGTAGGTCTAGTTTCAACTAGGTACCCACTTTCTAAAGCAGGTAGTGATGCAAATTATCGTACTGTTGTGAAGAAATGTACAGTTCGTAAGTACACTGTGTTCCAAAAAATTATGCTGAATGCCAAAGTATATTAAAATTGGCCAAAGTTTCATGGAATTTTCACACTTATAATACTGGTACAGTTTTTTTGGGACACAGTGTGCAACATGCAGCATAGAGTAGTGGTTGATGTGTGGCACTTGTGTACATTGTCAGATTGTCGGTGTGGATCATATCAGTTTTCTACAGAAGAACACGTTAAACCACCAAGCACGGACGCTGAGCATTGTAGCTCACAATGAGAGTTTCTCATCCCGTATTCTCATCAACGAACACTGCTTCTACTCGGTTAGTTGTACCAAAAGTCCTTGGATTTCAGTTTGTTTAAAATCATTGTGACCACTATGTGAAATTTTTTTCATATGATGCCAGAATCGTCTAACGTGACTTAGTACTATGTTGCGGGAATGGGTCTGGAAAAGGTACTTGCAAGTCCTTGAAAAGTTATGGAGTTTTTTTGCTAAAAAGTATGGTCACCCTGCTGTACACAGCTGCACGTCATGCTGAATCCGACTTCAGATACACAATCTTTACTATTTGGAGATTTGAATAAAACTAAAAATATTGAATCTTTTTTTTCACAGTGAAAATGACAGCAACAAATGTGAGTGTTGTATTGTCAGTGTAGATACTGTATACATGGCTAGCTGTGTGCATTACCTTTTGAAAGCATTAAAGTTTGTTTTTGTTCTTGTTTTGGAAAATATTGTAGCTGTATGAAATATAAATGCTTTACAGATTATTCCTAAGCCCAGTCACATTCTCTGGAGAAAGTGAATATCGATCATCATATGATTGTCATTGTGTCTGCTTTTTATCGTGTGACTTTGTTCCACAACTGAACATTGAATTAGTAACTGAAAATTTTATTAATCATAAACAGTTGTTACTGATTATTAGTGATTAACTGTGTGATTAATTTCTGCAGCTCTACTTTTTCGTGATTTTGTAATCCATGCTAAGCCATTACTCTACACCAGTACTCAGTCAAGTTAGCTGATGGTTAGCTGACTAATTGTTTAACCAAACTAGTGCTGAGATGCTGCTGTTGGCCATGTTTAGGTACATCCTGACAACCCACACTGGACGTGCTTTGAACAAGATGCAAGCCTCGATATCAAGTCATTCTTCGGCTTTGAGAGCACCGTTGAGAAGATTGCTATGAGGCAATATACTGCTAATATTAAGAAGGTATGTCATGTGGCATAATGTACATGTTTTGCTGTTTATTTTTACGCGCGAAAGCAGCTACTGCTTTCAGCGCATCTTAGTCATCGCAATTCTGTCTGTCTGTCTGTCACACAGGAGGATCAGTCAAAAATGATGCAAGCTAGAATTACAAAATTTTCACTGTCGGTTGCCTGGAAGACTCTAGTTTCAGGAACCGTAAAGCTTTTCCATAAATTTGAAGGGGGTCACCCCGAATGAGGGCACTAAATGAGAGGGGGTGGGCAAAATTTGCGATTTTTGGCCAATAAGTCACTGTATCTTAGTAATGGTGCGAGATAGGGCCTAGGTTACTATTAATCACTAATAGGAAGTCATACACTGGCTCTCGATTGCCCCCGATTTCAATGACCTTGGATGATTTTGATCGCTTAAATATCGGTTTTTATGGGATTTTTGCAATTTTGGGCTGCGAGACACTTTTCAAGAGCGAATTGTGCTGAAACCAATTGAGATAGACATAGACAAGCTGCATATGAAATTTTTAGCATTGAACGTAGATTTTGACGGTCTAAGTCTCGATTTTCTAGGTTCAAGGAAACCTGCGCACGAGGACGTCAAAGAGCAGTACCTTCATAAAAGTCGTTATTTTACCGTTGTTGGCCAGTGTTTCGAGAAAACAGCTGGTGATAGACTGACAGTTTGGGAACAGGAACTGCTATAGGCTTTCGTGCATCTCGTGAGCATTAGCTAGCTCAAATTTCTTGCACTACAGTACATAATTATGGGATGTCATGCAGTACCGTAGACAAAATTGGCCAATTTTTGTTGGCATGGAGATCTCGCAAGTAAAAAAAGAAAAATAAACCTCAGCAAATTATAAGTCCGCTTCGAAAACTATCGTTTTCGGGCGGACTGATAAACATTAATTTTCTGTATTTGACCAGATATGATGTTGTTTGTTTTAGTGGTTAAAGTGTCGGACTTTTTAAGTTGTAGCTTCTCGTTTGAATCTCGCTGTGGGTCATTTGCGAGCAGTCTTGACGAAGTTGGTAAACTGCTGTGTGCTCAGTTAAACTCAACCACTTGCCCTCACTTGGATGGGAAATGAGAATTAGGCTATGGTGTGAAGGCTTAGTGTGGCCGATTCGGGTGGTGGTATGTCTGCTAACATGCAGACCGTCGGTCAGTTATTCACGGATGCGGGCTATGGATGGCTGTGTACTGTGCAGCAACATAGCTCGTGGCAATCAGCTGCCACTTCTGAGATTGTAAAGAGTTTCTGGTCACAAGTCAGACTTATGTAAGAAGTGGTAACAGAAAGTAGCCTACTGGACATGGTGGATGGCTGGTGCGAGTACAGGGCAAGGAGGTGCTGGAATACTACATCAACGAGCTGCTGAGTGAAGGCATTTATCATGTTCCTACATGGGCCGAGTTGACTGCTGCCTCCTCAGAGTCTAGTGCACATGGACACTCATCATCAGTGGAAGCTGGCGAGACTACAGCCTCATCACCTGGCCTCGCTGCTGCTGCTGCTGGTGGGACATCCTCAGGAGCTCATCAGTCATTGTGGCGTGGAGCAGCCATCTCAGCTAGCACCATGCCGCTCGGCGCTTCAGCCAGCAACATCGCCATCGACACTGAAGGTACCATGGTTTTTTTACTACTGGTGGATTGTCCAATGTCCAACACGTTATATTGCCACATAAGTCGAACTTGGGATTTTAAACAAACTTGGCTGCAAACCTCTGCTTCATTTGTTCAGTGATGCAGTCAATGGATGACTGCAAAATGCGCTGCGGTATATCATTATCTCGTGTCGATCTGCTGTCACTTTCGAGATTGTAAAGTACTTCTGGCCATGAGTGTGATTTGTATAAGTTAAGCACTGTACCTTTACCTTTGTGGTTTGGTAGTGCGACCATGAATCTTGGTCGGGTCTTTATAAAGTGGTTACTAGTTAAATGGGTGACTGTCTGCGGACAGGTAAACCATCTCGGTACATAATCAACACCAAGATCAACTTAGTCTTCCGTCCTTCCCCTAGTTTGGCATTTTATGGCAATGTTCTTGGAATTTGGCAGGATAACTTAATTTTGGCATGAATTTGGCACTGAATTGGCAGTAATGAATGATTTTATTGGTCATGTTGTCGTTGAACATTTGTCGTGAATTACATACATTATGCTTGATATTTTCAGCCAACAAGAATTTTAGTGGTGAATGAAACAGTGCAACTATACTTAAGCCATGTTTACGCCACCCGTGAAAATAAAAAAAAACTTTATGCAAATAGCCTTGTAATATATCAGGACTGGGTTGATATTTTAATGGTTTTTACGTTAAAAAAGTTGTTGGTTTAAGCTGGTGTTCTGTTTTCTGTAGCTCACAAATGATTATTCATATTGTTATTATTGTTACTATTGCTTTGTTATTATTTTTGACATCAAATTTTACACGAAGAACAAAAATAGACATAAGACAAAATTAAGAAAGATATTACATAAAAAATGAAGAAAACAAAACGAATGCCATGCATTACACAAACCAGACATCGCTATATCGATCTCAGTAGAACAGAAGAAGTGCGGTGGTGCAGTTACGTTAGTTGTGTTGAAATCAGACGGAGCATCAAAGCTGGATGCGGATTACATTCAACGCTGCCTCGGACGCTTGACTCCGTATGAGGAGAGTAAACTAGTGCAACTCAGACTGTGGCTGCAAGATACACACAAGGAAAAGGTATTTGCACGTAAATTGTAGTTGTTGCAGTTATGGTAGTATTTGTAGTGGAAGTAGTAGTAGTAGTAGTAGAATTTGGAACTCCTTAACTCCTCAAATTCGTCAATGTCAAACCTTGGCTACATTCAGATGTCACTTAAAGACCCACTACTTTCAGTCAGCTTTTTCTGCCACCTAGCGTCCATCATCCTATGCGCCCTGATTCTTTCTAAGACTTTGGCACTTTATAAATCATTTGCTTACTTAGTGATGGTGGTAGTTGTAGTAGTATAAGGAAAGCAAACTGATACAGTTCAGACTAGTACTGACTTAGTTGCAGTAGACAGTGGCATCGTGACTGGAGGTGGATAGGGAAGGGGCAGTTGCTCACCCTAAATTTTTGGCCATTGGAAAATTGTCAGAAAATTTCCTTCTTAGAAAGTTTTGTCCAAAATTGCAAAATTTGGACCAGAATTGGAATTTTTATAAGCACATAATTCTAATCTTCTTTTTTGCTGGAAATTTGCAGTGTCCGTCAGAAAATTGGAACTTCATGCCTCGCCTACTTTTTTAACCCATGAAGCTGCTTGTTATAGATAATGCACTAGTAATGAAATGCCATTTTAATACAGTTTTAGTTGGGTGCTTCGTGCCATAAACTTTGATCTTGAATATTAGTAGTAGTAGTAGTAGTAGTAGTAGTTGTTGTTGTTGTTGTTGTAGTGGTTGTAGTTGTAGTTTCACTGTGTAGATACCCAAGGATGGTCACATCTTGCGGTTCCTGCGTGCTCGTGAGTTCAACATCGAGAAGGCTCGGGAAATGTTATGTCACTCACTGGCTTGGAGGAAGCTTCATAGCATTGACCGTCTACTCGGCACGTACTCACCACCCCTCGCTGTACAGAACTACTACCCTGGTGGATGGCACTACCATGACAAAGGTCGTAGTAGTAGTAGTAGTAGTAGTAGTAATAGTAATGTTAGTAGTGGTACACTATGTCTCAAAAAAGTCACCCTTTTTATTTTTGTGATCTTTTTAGCAGATGTTATCAGATTTTGCTAATTTTTGACAGAAACGTACACAGTGTAGTAGTAATTGTTGCAGTTGTTGTAGTAGTAGTAGTAGTAGTAGAACCCCTGCAGCTGGCATTACCATGACAAAGGTCAGTTAGCTGTGCAGTCTCTTCAGTGCTTTTGGTTAACTAATTTATTAGTTAAAGGTCCATGGCCACGATCAAACTCACTTTTAAAATTTATGTAGACCTCAATTAGACATTTCACCTTGCCTATATAATGTGGTGATTTATGCTTTATAAATGTATGAAATTAACACCTGAATATAACGAAAAATGGCATTACGTTATATGCTAAAAATCCTAATCTTGGAAGTGGCTGGAAGTGACGTCACCACATGTACCCAGTCAGTGTTTACCAATTACTTTTGATATTTTTAATGGCAAAAATACTGTGTTGCATGACAACTGCAGCAGTACATAGGTCAGTGTTTTTCAACCTTTTTGTTGCCGCGGAACCCTACACAAGCGTGAAGATCACTCACAGAACCCCATGCATTGATCCGTGAGTCCAGCGACGTATGCGAGGATGAAGCTACGGGGTATCTACGGATTCATTTCCCTAGCAGGGCACTGAGGGCAGAACCGTCATGAAGATGACAAAACAGACAAAGATGACCAATATAAAATTTGACCGCATTAGTACGCAGCAGTACGTTACTGTATGTAACCAAACATGATGGGCGAGGCGGTCGTCGACGACCGCTTAGCCACGCCACCAACCCAGAAAATTTATCACGTGGACGCCCTTGGAAAAGACAAACCTTCGTGTCTTTCTAATTTTTCTTAGCTGAGTTTTTAAAGAATTGAATTAACTAAGTAAATGGCCAAAAGATTTTGTAACCATAACCCTAATGTTCTTGTTTTCCTTTATTATTTCCGATACTGCCTCAGAGTTGAATAGTGTCGTGCGTAGGAAGCTTACGTTATGATATAGGCTTAAGCCTAAAATGCAAGTATGTCAAAATTTTACTGACAACGAAAATGATCCAACACAGTAAGTCTATGTAAAAAGACGCATAGAAACGCAATTTCAAACAAAAAAAATCGAAGCTGAGCATTTCAACGACATTGTCTGACGTGATTTCGCAAGCAAGGTCATTTTGCTGCAGGTCAGCTGCGGAACCCTTGGCAGACGCTCGCGGAACCCTTGGGTTCCGCGGAACCCCGGTTGAAAAACACTGACATAGGTAGACAATGTGATTTCATAACGCTTATGTTTCTGTGCGTATTTTACATTTACTACGGGTACGTGCGGTGACGTCATCATCCTGTCAACATGGCGTCTCGTTTTCTGCATCATTTTCGTAGATCGTCGATTTCAAATGTAATTTTCTTCATGTTGACAAAACGTTGGGTGCTGATATTACTGTCAAAATTCTCAGAAAATTGTGCTCTTTTAGGAAAATGGTAAGTTAATTTTGGTGTCCATGGACCTTTAACGAACCATTAGTTTATGTAGACTGAAGGAGTTACAGTTTTGCTTTGGACTTGTTTCTAGACATCTCCGTTTTGTAACTTAAATGAATTAGCTGCAGCTGCATCATAAGAGTACGTGATCACTGTTACATGATCACTATTCAACCTTTAGTCTACGACATCAGGATTTGTAGTTTTATACTGCTTGTTAGTTTTATGGTTTGTACTTTGTAAGTCCTCATGAGTGAGCGAGTGAATGAGTACGGTTTAACGTCCCACCTTACACAGTATAGGTCATTTCAGAGACGGCCTTTCCAGGTGAAATGCACGTACATGATCAAACTAGTAACTTGAGTACTCATGCATATCAGCTGTATCGTTGTCACTTTTTTGCTGTTGCTTTAGTTGATGAAATTACCAGCCATTGATTTCTGCAGTTTTTGTGGTCTTTCTGGTTGACTGCAAAAATTGTATGAAATTAGTCGATCACTTATAGTTAATTTTTGGAGGTTAATTGAGTAAAACCGTTTATCGGTACCAGCTCTAGAACTCCATGATTCACACTAAGTGAAAGCATTTGTTGACATGTACTGGTGGTAACAGTTCCTGGTAACTTTTTGTTATGTCGATGTTCTTTTGAGTAGTTTCACATTTTGTTCTGTAATTTCTGTTGGTCCAACGTGTCATCTGGTCACTTGTTATTGTAGATGGACGGCCGGTGTACATATTACGCCTTGGCCAGCTGGATGTCAAAGGCCTCGTCAAGAGTGTTGGATATGACAACATTCTGCGCCATGTATGTATTGTATTGCTTGTGCTTACGTTTCTCACTTTAGCTGTCAATCTGTCATTTGATCCAGAATGTTTAAACTGACCTGGGTAATACAAACTATGTCCACTAGGAAGCAATTAGTGGGAGTCCAGTTCAGGAAATAGTTACAAAAAGGACTTGGTGAACAGGTGATTTTTGAGTTGCAGACAATGCTGCTAGGAATCAATTGGCAACAGCATGTGCGCAACGATGAAGTCAGAAGGTTAACCAAGCAACCCCATCTCTCAGCCATAGTCCAGTCAAGGCGCCTGTCTTTGTTCGGACACATTGCACGAATGCCTGATGAAACAGATGCAAAACAGATCTTAACAGCTTCCCCCGCAGGAAACTGGAGGAGACCACTGGGACGTCCTCGTATTACATGGATGAAAACCATTCAGCAGGATCTGAAATCCTGCGACCTCAACATGGATGATGCAGTGGACCTGGCTCAGAACCGTCCACTCTGGAGATTGATGTCTACATTCGGCGCTACGCACTCTTAGTGGTGCTTGCCAGAAATGATGATGATGATGACAAGAGGTGGATAACAATATAGCTGAAGTTGCATCATCCCGAAGATCATTCCAGTCCATGGACCGACAGCTGGGATAGCCTGGTTGGCAACAGTTATCAGCTGGTTGTGATACACTGCTTGTGTGTCACCGTCATGTGATTGTGTGGATTGGGACGTAGATTCTGGCAGTGAATAAGGAAGGACCATTACGTTCGTTGGCTGTGATACACTGTGTGTGTGCTATGCCGTTGTAAGTAGTGTTGTCAATTGTGTGGTAGGTGCTAGCAGTGAATGAGGAAGGGCTTCGTCGTTGTCATGAGGCAACCGTTGCTCGTGGACACCCCGTCACGTCAGTCTCTTATCTTCAGTTTCAGTTTCACTTAGCATTTGATTCTTAATTCTATCATGAATTTAGCACTGATGTAACAGAGAGAATGATTGTTTGCAGATAATTTATATGAAGTTTGGGTTTGGGTCAGCATATGCACTGATGCATTTTATCTGTACTCATTTTACATAATTAATGCCATAATCTTGGCTATCATTAATATTTCACTTTAATGATAACTATGAGAAAAAAATATTCCAACTGTCTTAGTTACTGTGTCATATTCAACTCTCTCTGATCATGTAATTTCCTCATATTGTTGCCTGGGTCTGTCACAGGGACCCTTGGCTGCAGTGTCTCTTGGCTATATTGCAGACATTTTTATGATGGAATTTTGCCTAAATTTGTCGTTTATCTTGATGTTAGCCATAGCTTAAAGTGAGCTGAATTGATGGTTGGGCCATTGTACTGTTGTCTACGAACTGTACATGATATTGCCAAGTGATTATTATTGTATAGTCCAGCCAGTCCCGGAGTGCAGGACCAATCAACTGCCATGTGTGTGTGCATGTGTTTAGCACATATATGTGTGAATTGTCAACTAGAAACTGTACATGTTGTCTGTAGGAACTGCACATGTGTAATTGATCTGGAAGGACTAAGCATGCGTCATCTCTGGCGTCCCGGCATCCGTGCACTGCTACGGGTCATAGAGGTCGTCGAGGCAAACTACCCCGAGACGATGGCCTACTTACTGATCGTCCGTGCTCCACGTATCTTCCCGGTCCTGTGGACCCTCGTGAGTCCGTTCATTGACGAGCGGACTCGGGACAAGTTTCTTATCTACGGTGGCAAGGATTATGAGGGAGCTGGTGGACTGGTGGACTACATCGACAGAGTCTATATACCTGACTTCCTTGGCGGCGACTGCTACGTATGTTGTGTTCTTGTCACTATGTTTGCCTGTATTGTATGTTGCATTTTGTTTTGATATGTTCTGTAAGCTGATTTGCTTTCATTGTTTGACATTGTTGTCACTGTGCTTCGATTGTTTCTGATAGAGGCATCATGCTTAGAGACATTTGTAGACATTCCATGTTTGATGGCCACCGTAGTTTTTTTGGATTACTGATACTATACTTAAAGCACACCGGACTACCTTTCGTGATATAGGCTTTGTTCCATTATGGTTTAGCTTGCTAAACTTGCAGGTGCTTCCAGCTTAGCGGACAAGATTTTTTTGACATTTTGTGCATCTAAAAATGCTGAGTATAAATTTGTTTTTTTTTGTTCCTTGGCTTATTACTGCTTGATTGACAGTCAGTGAGTGATTGTTATCTCCGCCAATCAATTACAAGGTTTGACTGTCATAAGGCAGTGTGTCTTACCAGATGACATTCAGAAATGTTTATAAATTTAAGAAGCGACTGGGTAAGTCTGGATTAGTCTGAAGCAGAACATTATCGATACTGCTGTCAATGAATGCGGAAAGCATCTCCAAGCCTGTGTTTGCACAGTGTGCCCATATTTCAAGCAGTTTTGCTGTAGGCAGTTGAAAAACGAAACAATTGGATGAAATGTCAACCAAAATGTCAAGAAAGTTAGCAAAATATGTTTTTGTGTGTTATTTAGATTAAGCATTTGTACTGCATTGGGTAAAAAAGCAATACTTTGTTGGTTTTGTTTCCCCAGGTAGTGCACAAACAGACTTTGGATGAGGTGGGAAATTGAACATTTATTTAATTGTAAGTTGTCTCAGGAATATTTGTACCAAAAATTATTAAAATTTGGTAATTTGTCTTCAAGTTACAATCGAAAATGTTCTGGATGTTCTTTTGAGACAGTGTGCAACTACTAGTATTATGTTGCTGTAGTGTGCAGTGCCGGAGGGTGGTCTGGTGCCTAAGAGCCTGTACATAGCATCCTCAGATGAAGATGTCGATAAAGACAGAACAGACGAAGCTTTGCTCAGTCCTGATGCAATCTACCACACTGCATATGCTGTCAGAGACTTCCCTCACGAGGTTTAAGCTTGTTGTTGTAGTAATAGTAGTAGTAGTAGTTGTTGTTGTGATGCGCCCTGGGCCCTGAGATTTATGTGTCATGCTTAATCCATGTGCCCTGCTTAATCCATGGTTAGCTCTTTACACCTTGGTACAGAATAATGTTCTGTCTGGTCTGTTGCATGCACACGTCAAAGATGCTACTCACATCAACTCAGCCTTCCATCATTTTTGGTCTGCTTGGCTGGGATTAAGGCTGTGTCGGGTATCAGGTAACATTTTGTGATCTGTATGGCAGGTGATGCTGTATAGCTCTGGTATAGGTTTGGTTGAAGAGCTGTACATATCCTTTAACTTTTCATGGTTGTGTGGTAGCAACAAACTATTGTAAAACTGATTTGTCGTCACAAGTCTATATCATTCACAAGGTGGCGCCACGGAACTATCGTTATGCGATCCAGGTAGAGAATTTGGTATTTGTATATTAACTTAGCATGAACTCCCCAATTTTTGGCTAGACTACTGAACCGGAACTGCTATAGGTTTTTGTGTGTCTTGTGAGCATTAGGTCAAATTTCTTGTTTAACTAGTTTATCATACTGTGGCTCAGGTACAAGTGTCAGACAAGGGCTGCTTGATCATATGGGACTTTGACGTTTTGACTGTGATATGGCAGGTGACGCTCTGTAGCTCTGAGATGTGTTTGCTAGGTGCTGGTGCAAGTGTCACAGAAGGGCTGCGTGATCACGTGGGACTTTGACATTCTGAAGGGTGACGTGACATTCACACTGATGCGATGTCGACGTCACACTGCTGCAGACCCTCTACCATGTCATGAGCACCATGTGAGCGGTGCCACCGGGGGTATTGGGTCGGTGCAGTATGTTGACAGACACTGGACTGTGGGTGTCGACATCAGCATTGTAGAACCACCACTGGTCTGCCATGACGGCGACAGCATACAGGTATCAGTAGTAGTAGTGGTAGTAGTAGTAGTAGTAGCTGTAGTTGTTGTAGTATTAGTAACAGTGTTAGTCTGCTGCAGTTCAAGCAGGCATTCTACAGTGTTGTGTTGATGTCAAGCAGATTAATTTTAGTTATATTCGTCACCTGTTGTATTATTTAGTTACTAATTATGATGGTAAGAAAAATGGCTTGTTTTTAGTCTAAGTTTTCTTTTGCAACCTGTGCAACCTGAAGAAAATCTGGAAAAGTCGTATAGTAAAAGAAAAGTCGAAAGTAGTAGTAGTATTGTTCAAAGTTGAACTGTTAGCATTTGACTGTATTCGTGGACAAAGGCTAGGATGTTTTGATGATGTTCTTGTACCAGTCTGACTGCAATCTGCAGATTAAGGTGACGTGGTCGTTCCGGGCTTACATACAACTCGGTTTGATCAGTGCAGCTTCTGCTTATCGGCACCAACCAACTATGGGGAACAATCTTCCTTTGGAACTGAAAGACAGGGACTTCAGTAGGCAGTGCTTCAAATTATGCCCAAAACATGGCTTTTTGATTGTTCCTACTCATAACAGGCCCTTCTGAGTACTTTGCTTAAGGGGTGTTTTTAAAATCCAGAGATTGACTGAATGAGGGATAGTAATGGTCGGTCATAATGTTCACTATGTATCAGGGTTCTCACGTGACCAGTCAATCCGGAGCATACATCTTGCAGTGGAAATATTTTGACTCGGGTCGTGGCGGGTCGTTTGATCTCCGGTCGGCTCACAAGTCCAAGGTCATGTACTACACTGAGGTTCTACAGTCCGACAAGTTCAAGTACGAAATATTACGTTTCACATATTTTACCATCAATTCAGTCTTACAATTATCTGCTTTTTCTGTTATTGTTTAGTTTTTTGTTTGTTATTTTTTTAGTTTTTTTGTGTTTTTAACTGCTGTCAGTTGTAACATGTTCTTGGATGGCTTTTGCACTTACACCATGATAATTTGTTTGCTGTGATATGATGTGGTTACTTCTGTTGCTTGTGGTGGTGATGATGATAATGAAGGGCAGTACTACACACTGACTTGAAAATCCTACCACCAAACTTTTGTCTGTAACTTTGCTTAATGTTAATCAGTTTTCAAAGCTTTTACATTTGTAGGGTAGGCCAAAAAAATTTCCCAATTTGTTTTTGTCTGAACTTCATCAAATGTCTACCAAATTTGATAATTTTTTAGCACACAGATGGCAAAGATGAGGTGCACTCATTTTCCACAACAATATCAGGGCTCCCAGTTGTCTTGAAATTCCTGAAATTTCACTGATGTCCTGAAATTGTCCTGAAATCAGCAATTGTCCTGAAATTTTGCTCATTTGGTCAGAATGTCCTGATATGGACCTTTGTTATGCTGTTGTTACGACATTGCATTCATTTTGTACTTTCATTAGTTAACAGGACTCAGTACTTTTGGCTTACTTACTTACTACAGTTTCGCCTTAGTATGTTTATAACAGTGCCTTGGTAACATTTTTAGGACTGCAATACTGATCTGCTTCAATGAATAGCATTTATGAGGACAGAAAAACGTGCATTTTCTGTGTCATTTTCTGTGAAATCCTAGGATTAATCCTGGGATGCGGGATTGGCTAAAACGGCCGTGATTCAAGACCGTGGAATTGCAATCACTAGTCGCTACTGAGCCAGCAAGACTAGTACTAGTATAGGGTGGGCCATAAAAACCGGACCTGTTTGAGCGTTGATAACTCAGCAATGGTTACCCATAGAAAGGCGAGTTATATGTCAAAAGTTTTAGAATATTGTAGACAAAGAGGGTCGAACTTGCATAGCAAATCATTTAAATATTCTTTGCCTAATTTGCATAAATCTTCATTACCCCTGAAATTAGGCATTTGCGTGCACTCCCATATGCCCGAGTTCATTGAATTCAAAAACTTACTGCCAAAAAGTCCAGATTTAAATTCTGTGAATTATTCAGTGTGGGGCATTGCAACAGATAGCATGATCACAAAATTTCAGTAACTGATTAGCTAAAACGTGTGCTAATCGAATGCTAGGCTCAGCTGATCTTGAACACATTGACTCCAGCGATCGATCAGCTGCCTAAAAGGACTGATGACTGTTATGAATGCAAAAGCTGGGCAACTGCCTATGTCGAATTTCATCCAAACTAAACGTATGTGTTAATGATTGTTGATATTTCACTGTATGCTGAATGAAAATAAAGTTAAATTCATGTGTTACTGCCAATTTAGCATGATTTTAGGGGTGGGGCAGATTTGTGTAAATCCGGCAAAGAATATTTAAATGCTGAGACTTGCAAGTTGTACACTTCTTCTGTATACAATTTCAAAACATTTGGCATATTACGTGCTTTTCCATCAATAAACCTCTCTAAGTTATAAAAGCTCAAATATCCATGTTAAATCCATGTATTACAGTCAAATTTGGCAGAATGTCGGGGGTGATGAATATTCTGCAAACTAGGCAAAGAATATTTAAATGCTTCATTATGCAAATTCGTCGTTAATTCTTTACAGCATTCCGAAACTTTTGACATATCGCACGACTTTCTACCACTAACCATTGCTGAGTTATCAATGCTCAAACAGATCCGGTTTTTTTGGCCCACCCTGTAGTAGCGGTGAATGCTTGTTGTTGTTACAGAGGTTCCATGTCCAGTCTTCAGTCATGTCAAAGCGGTTTTTCACAGCTCAGTTTGACCAGCAACAGTGCTCATTCCAGCAGCGCCCTGCCCTCAGTCTGGTCCTCGTGATGACAGCTGGTGTACCGACAACACTCACTCAGCCTCCTACCCTCAGTGGGATCATGGGAAACGAGTATTAGCTGTGTGTCTCACAAAGTTGTCATTCTGTTGGTTTGATTCATTCACAGCTTTTGGTATGAGTAGCACGTGTACTGGTGAGGGTTGTTTTTGCTACGATACCATGCTGTTCTTCTGCAGCACTTATGGTGGCTTTTGTTGCCTACCCCCTCCCTGAATATGAACTTTTTCATGAAAAGAGAAATACTAATCGTAAGAGAATGGAGTACTAAACCTGCCTCCCTTATCACATTCCAAAATCTGAATTCTTAGGCTTGAAAAAAATCCAGGTTTTGTAAAATGCCCAACCTGGTGGGTTTTATTGAGTTTTTTAAAGGCTCAACTTAAACCCGTTGTTTGATTCAGCTGCATTTTTACTTCCTCTGCGGAGTATTGAATATCCATATATTTGCATATTCATAGGTTTAGATGCTTCAAAAACTAACTGTAATAACTTGTAAAATATTTCATTACTGGAACAAGAAACTAACATTGGATTAAGTTTAGGTGAGTTTTTTGCAATAGGTCTTCTAGCGGTTTTTTTTAAAAACCCACCAGATTTTTTGGGGGGGGGTATCTGCCGTGGTTTCTGAACCCTGGCCCCCGCACATGTGATTGCTCACGACATGTCTAGTGTTGCTAGTCTAGTCTGCAGGTTTGATTACAAGCTCTAGTATAACTAGCTGTGATGTGCTTGTGGGGATTTGCCGATGACTGATGTGTCGTAATCATTGTCATCATAATGCAGTGTTTGTTGCTCACTATTCATGTTTACATTGTCTGCCTGTCTGCGTTCACTGTTGTTATAGAAGCCTGAGGTGGGCTGTTTGCCGGCCCACAACATCCCGAAGAAAACACCATGAATATGATGTGCGAAATTATACCATACCATACCATACGATAAACAATTTGCACTTGCAATATGGTAAATGGACAGGCAAGCTGCCAGTTCAATGTAGCATATAATTTTTATGCCTTTAAACTTCATTTAATGTCTTAATTGCTTGCTTTTGTCTTAGGTGTCACATGACCAATTTCAGACAGGAACACACCACTGGGTGCATAAAATGTGTAATATATGTGCTGTTTTTCTGGTCATTTTGCATTGATTTTTCTCATGATGTCTTCAAGACCACATTACGTGGCCCATAGCTCAGTAAGAATTGTGTGCCAATGTTGTACAGTACACTCAGCTTAGTCAGTCTTAGTCTAATCTTGTCTATACTAGTCTAGTCTAGTCCTGGTTTTATTTGTGTGGTCACTCGAATAGACTAGTTTGACTGGAATTTGTGCTTGATGGCCACAAGACATGTTGAATGTAGCATTCGGAAATGTACTGTTAAAAAGAGTCGCATGTCGCAGAATAGCACGTCTGTGTCTGCGGTTGACCCATGTGCTACTAGCAGGCCAGTCATTGCGGACACAACAAATCCTTTGTTGTACACCTGCATTTCTGCCTGCAATTTTTGCCAGACAGATTTCGCCATTGCTGTTGTCTTTCAGTTCACATGTCGGCTGATCTCAGCAGCTGGTGTGTGTAAGCCACGGTGTCGTGGCATGTGGGTGGGGAGGAGGTCAAATGGGGCAATTTCCCCCACATATTTTTGCTTTTGCAGAAATTTTATTCTAGTTAGAAAATTTTCTTGCACAAGTACGAAATTTGGGGCTGAAAATCCCCACTTTGGTGGCAATTAAGGGCAAAAATACAAATTTTGAGCACCCATCTGTTGGATATTTACAGCTGTTGGTCTGAAAATTGCATCTCCCTCCATTTTTTCACCCACGACACCACCGAGCGGAGCTTATTTCTGATCGCAATACATCATACACGCGTAGCTGTGATTGTCAGTTTGTCATAATGATACATATCATTGTTCATCAACTGTCGGTCGGCGGCTAATAGCTGTGTACCTAGTGTGCAGTAGCAATGCACAGTTCTCAGGTTGCATGTCGCATTATTCCCTGTGAACATTGCAGCAGCATCAGTTAACATACGCTTGCCTGAATAATTGGTGACATGCATCGTACACAGTCTGCAAAGTCCTGAAATTTCAAAGATTTAAATTTTCACACCTGTGAACTTCAGGAAAATGGCCGTTGTTTTGTGAAGTCCCAATAACATTATGTAGTCTTGGTGAATTGTGTTTCTCTACCAAAGTACAAAGTCTGTCCTGATTGCGCTACTGTGTTTCACCGTCGTCAGATCTACAGTGTGACCGTTCAGTATTCACCGACTTTTGTCAGTTCATTTTATTGGTCACCATCATCCACACAAAGTGGCCATTTCTGTCAGAAAGTGCCGATTTTGGTGCAGAAAAACTATGAAATGTTGTTCGTTTGATCATGTAAGTTGTGGAAAAGTGTGTACAAATCCTGTAATGACCGTGATAGCATGTTGCATGCTGGTCGCACTAGGCTGACATCTAATGCCGTTGTTGTGCAGGTATGTCAACTGTCATTCTGTATGAGGGTCGTTTGATAAATAAGCTACAGAACAGCATCAACCTGTTGGTTTTCCAACTTTAAAAAATCCGAACTATACGTTTTGTAGGGAATTTTATTTTAACAACGTGTAGAAATTTTTTGGATAATGATGTCATTATTGTGATGTCATCTGTTCACAGAACAGTCTGCACGTGTATTATTTTCCCCACCAGTAATTTTATCATAACTCGCAAGTGACAAGCAGCATAGAAATGATAAAAATGAATAACCTTAACAAGTTTACGCCATCTTTTTAAATGCTAAAGACTGATATTTTATTTTTCAACGCATCATCCGAGTTTGCTTAAACATTTGTTCTCTCTGTCAGCAAACTTTTGAATGCCCGATGAAAAGAATGATGCTGGCTGCTGTCCATGCCACTCAAGAACGACTGATTGCAACTCTGTATTTGATACAAATTTCTGCCCGTCAAACATTTTTTGACACCAAACGTAAACTGTAGTTTTTAGAGCACTTGTTGCGAAATACATGTACTGGATGCATCTCAGGAGTGAATTTGATTTGCATTTATTTTTTGCACACAAAAATACAATAACGGCACGCTGTTTGTTACAGGAGAATTTTAGTGGCAACGTCGCCGTATTTAATGTTTATAAATGACGTCACACTGATGTCATCATCATAAAACTCACAGCCGCTATTCAGAATTAGATTCCCTACAAAACATTTTTTTTTTTTGGATTTTTACTATTTGGAAAACTAGCAGAATGACGCTGTTTTGTATCTTATTTATAAAACCACTCTCGTATATAGAGGCTGGCGCATCAAAACATAAAACGCATTTTGTGCATATATGTTTGTGCAGTCACGGTTTGAGAAATGATTAGCCTCGCTCATTGTGATTTTTTTCCATTAGTTGCACAAGTAGTACTGCTGTCGACGTGTCAGTAATACATGTATGTCTATATCCCATACCTGTAGGACTGCATGTCCCAATCAGAATTGCACACGGTACAAAAAGTACCGTGACGGATGCGTTGTCTGTGTGTGTCTTACTACACCAAGTTGCTCGTCTCGCGTCACATTTTGTTTATGTTCTACATGGTGTTTCATAAAAAAGGACTCCTTTTTGTTTTTTTTCATAATTCACTCAAATGTTATCAATTTACACAAAATTTGTACCAGTTGTAGCTGAGAAAATACTAATTCAAAATATTGCAACAAAATATGGCAGTTGATTACATATTCTTTGCTAGTCCTGATGTAATGCTGACGTCATGTGTCACGGGTACAAACTGGATGGTCTCAACTGGTGCTGTCAGTTGCTACCCTGCTTCAAGGGTGCGCTTAATCTGATTCACTAATAAAAAATGTTTATTGTGTCAGCACTAAGCAACATGGGGACATGAAATCAGGCGTCTTGCGATCCAAAAATGCAACTATTTTGCAAGCTCGATGTGCTAGTGCACTGTCTTGCTCAAACGCGTAAAAGTCCCAACTATCCACACAGATACGTAAATGCTATCGCTTTGCATGTTTTTGTAACTGTAACTGTAAAACTTCAACAATTTGTCATAAATGAACCAGATTTTTCACCATTGGAGCAGGGTAGCAACTGACAGCACCAGTTGAGACTACCCAGTTTGTACCCATGACACATTATTACGTCAGCATTACGTCAGGACTAGCAAAGAATATTTAATCAACTGCCATATTTTGTTGCAATATTTTGAATTAGTATTTCTTCAGCTGCAACTGGTACAAATTTTGTGTAAATTGATCATCATTTGAGTGAATTATGAAAAAGGGTTCTTTTTTATGAAACACTGTGTAGTTGCCAACTGCTCACTTTTGTTGTATCCACCGATTGAAAAATGTCTTTATAAATGCTCTGAATTTTCACAGTTTTGACAGAGTGGGGGTGCTGAAAACTGATCTCACTGGGCACATCCGAGAGTACTTACAATTTCCAGTTATCTTGTCAGAACTTCTACATATAATTTATTTGCTGCTGTACTTTGGAACAGCTGGCTTTACATGTGTACGTTTGTGTTGTTTTAGCATATTATCTGGTGGTTTTCTGCATCTACATATGATTATGTTTGAGTGCTAGACTGTTCTTCCAAAGACCAATTCCAATTATTAGTTGTGTTTTTGTTGTTATAGTATTCACTGTACAGCGTTGAAATATAACTTGTGTGAAATTGGCAATTTAAATTTGCACGTTGTATTCTATTTTATAATGTGACCTCAGGTAGAGAGGCTGTGGCATCAAGCATTTCCTACATACATGGTGTTTCGTGTGGCTGCTGCAATTTCAGTGGCTAACTGCAAATATTTTGAAGGCCGTGCTTAAATTCCGCGAGTCAGTTCGCAAAATTCCGCTGCTCACTGCGGCAAAATCGTCCAAATTCCGCAGCTTACCGCGACCTTCTGTTTGTGAGTAAACTAAGCTTTATCTTGTTCACTAACTTCAGTTAATAAAGGCTGGCATTGTGCTGAATTATGCTAGCAACATAGAAAAAATTGTGTGGATTGTGCCGCATAGCGATAGGCAGGCTATTAGTAGGGCCCACAGTTTTACGCAGTCCAGTTTCTTTTCCCTGTGACATAGTTATATGTAAGCTAGTGCGTAATTCGTAACACTGACGTCATCAAGCCAACAATCCCTGGTCATTTCTAAACTTCTGCAAAATTCCACAGAAATATCAAAATTCCGCGCAAAAGGGCAAATTCCGTGGCTCGGCACGAAAATCCGTGGCTCGCGGAAAACTGTGGGCCCTGTTCATTGCACAGGTGATAATAAACTGTGCTTGCTTGCTTTTTACGAGCGAAAGCAGAATGCTTCGCGCGTCTTTGCCATCGTCTGGGCGTCCGTCCGTCTGTCACACTCGTGAGCTGTATCAAAACGGTGCAAGCTAGGATCACGAAATCTTCACCGTGGACTGCCCCAAGATCTCTAGTTTATCGTGACAAAATTTCGTGCCACTGGGTGCAGGGGT
>Ga0209367_1002935_pt1 | contig 22879 bp, 10 predicted proteins | sample WorMetLIZISLAND2_FD_187412 | JGI IMG/M metagenome (GOLD analysis project Ga0209367, IMG submission 187412) | Marine gutless worms symbiont microbial communities from Max Planck institute for Marine Microbiology, Germany - Olavius geniculatus... ... | reverse complement strand
TTTATGTTTTTTTTTATTTTTTATTGTTTTTTTGTGCTTGTTAATGTCGTGTTTTTGTTCTTGTTAAAACTTAAACGCACAACATTACAAATATGATTTATTTCTTATAGGCAAATTGCGTTCAGCTGTTTTTAATCTGTACATTCAGTACATTTCGGTTTTTAGTGTTTACAAGTGGTAGGTTTTTGTTTTTAATTATCTGAGTTAAATATTCTTTGCATATATAATAGCGAAAAAAGTAGCGATTAGAAACATATGCAGTTTAATGGTTTATGCATGTTTTTATAATGTTTTTTTATAAAAGTAAAAAAAACATGTTTTATGTTTTTTATTTGCAAATGAATATTTCTATGGTTACCATATGAACGTGGTGCTTACCTGTTCGTTTCTCCACGTCCGCTGGTTGGTGTACCACTCAGCCGACACGTACACTGATTCAACATCATCATCATCATCATCATTATCGTTGTCAGCGGCAGCAGCTATCCGCCGGCGATACGCCGTCTGCCACGGTCTCCTCGTGGCGGGTGGTCTTGTTCTGGGTCGCAGTGACCTGGTCGTGGTCCATCGCGCACTTTCGACTGCATGCATTACAGATTGGGAGCTTTATTACCTCCGCCAAGGAGGTTGTGTTTTTGCCAGACTTTGTTCGTTTGTTTGTCTGTCTGTCTGTCTGTCTGTGTGTTAGCAAAATAACTCAAAAAGTTATGGACGGATCTTTCTGAAATTTTGAGAGTATGTCGGGAATGGCACAAACTACCAGTGATTCAATTTTGAGGGTGATCCGGAAGGAATCCTGGATTCTAAATCACTTTGAAATTTTCGTTACCATTGCTTTCAATGGGGCATAAAGGAAACCGCTGCAAAACCGAAAATGGTTCTGCCACCTAGCGAACAACATTGCCTTGGCGGAGGTGTGCGGGCTCTGACTGCTTTCTAGTTACAACATAATTTATCTTCTTGCTATAGCGCAGTGCAGAAAGCACCACATATAGCTATAAGCGGACGGCGGTATATAATGTTGACACGTGGCCGACACCTTCCCTTGTTATGCGTTCGTCCTATAATAGGCCGCATTGCGGATTTTTTACGTCCGTCCGTCCGCCTTTCCGCTGGTCTGTCTGATCTATGACAAGAAATCAAAAAGGCGTATGCCTATAGAAGAACCAAAAATAGCGTGAACATTCCGCAGGATAATGGTAACCGGCATGCCAATTTTAAGCTAAAACAAAGTCAAAGTCAGGATTAGGGTTGGATTTGGGTTTGGGTTCAGCAACGTAGTGGGCGATAACACGTAGCTAGACGGATGGCCGCATATTGTGTAGAAACTGAGCCGGCATCTTCGCTTGTTTGACAACCATTTTCCCGAGTTACTTTAAGCTTGGCTAATGTTTTCGTGGCCACTCCTTGGCTTCGAGACCCACAAAAGCCGCCGCCGCTGACGTCCTTGAGAATACATAAAATTTCACCAGTTATGCGGGGGAATCTTTACTGTTCCAGACTAATATCTATAAATATTCGCGCACTTTCAATATTTCAACATTTAATTTTGATTACATTGCATTGACATACGTTCATTGCTCTAGGCTTACGGTGAATAACATGTTTGCTGTTAAATTTGAGAGAGCGAGACTTGTCTAAGCACTGACTGCTGTACGAAGTAGGCTATTCCTGCTGCACAGTCATGAAAGTAGAAATAATTATTTAGAGCTCCGTGCTGCACAGTGAGCATTGAAGCGCTACTGGACTCAGTTATTATTGGACCTATTGTCGTCAATATCATGACAATCATTATACAGTTGCTCACCTGAATATCCAGCCAAGCTGAGAAAGCAGAACAGAATAAGATACTTCATGGTGAAGATGCAGCGGAGATTAATTATCTCAAGTCATTGGTCAGTCGCAGTCGCAGTGGCAGAGAAACGACGCCCCAGTTCCACGCAGAAGACTGCAGACGCCAGACGTTCGCAGTTTCAGCGGTCGATGCGGCGGCAGATAGCACTGTGGCTGCAATTCTTGCTTGATGCCCATTGGTTCATTGCGTTTCGTCTTCGTTAAGCCGTGCTTACAACTAGCCTTACAACTTCCATCTCTCCGGGGTAGGTAAATCGAGTACCGGCCTATCTAGCTGGTGTTAAGGCGGGGCGCGTTCACCTGTGTCAGGGTGCAGGTAACACTGTGTGATCCCACACGGCAGGTGATGCTCCGTAGCTCTGAACTAGGCTTCCATTACGAGCTGTGCAACAAGAAATTAGCACGCAGATCAGAATGTATGTACGCAAGTCACCCGCAAATTATAGGCAAATAGTAGTAGAGAAGACTTATGTGTTGTACTTGTGACTGCGACTTAATGAGATGCAATGTGGTGTGCATTTCATTTCCGACGACGTTCAAGGCAAACGAGAAGTTTCGTTTTTAACGCATTGCTGAGAGTTAGCTTAACATTTTGTGTAAAATTCTTATAGACATAGGTTTATGTTTTTTAAACTGTCGCTAAAGACGCTTGGTTACTTTTGTCGATAATTAATTATGATGACTTTGCTTTAGAAGGTCAACACTGTTGAACTCTTCAGCACAATGACATTTTTCTGGGGCCCTCTTATAAGAATATCCTATTTACCAGATTTTTAATTACCACATGCAACAATCTGTCTGTTTGCAGCTGAAAACAAGTAAAAACAAATAAAGGTTGAAAACAAATGAAGGTCGTACAGGTAAAAATGGTGAAACGTTTCTTGCAACAGGTATATGAGTGATGTTAAAATTTAGGGTCAAAAGTCAAAATATTGTCCAAAGTTCAGACGTGGAAAGAAATGCACCCATAACTGAATGACACCCAACTGATAAAACATTCACTGGACGGCGTCATGGGAACCAAGTTCGTAATTTTATCCGATCGTCAGTACTATAGGAGGCCTACACTGAAATTGGACGAAGCAAGCTCGTGTCCACTTCAATCTACAAGGAGGCCAGACCCCGTATAGAGTGTGGTCAATCATACGATGCACCTTCATGTTAGTATTAGCGGGACTAGTCTGCATGTGATGCCTTTTCACGTTTGATGCTAGCCGGACATGATTATCAAAAACAGCAACGTCCACTCTAGCTATCCAAGCTCCGCCCGGACCTCCGGATGTCGACATGCTTTCGGCTGCACTGCAGACTAACTTGGCCATAGGCCTACCAATACACTGTAGCTTCACGCGGATCCGTAATCTAATGCAGCTGAGGCGACGGCGGAATGATGGGTTTTTGCCGGCGATAGTTATTCCAAACAAACTTAGCCTAGCAAGTGACTTGCGTAAGAAAGAGAGAGACACAGTAAAAGATTTCATCATGCGTTCGTTGCCTGTATGCTACTGTACAGGGTGGGTCATAAAATGGCACCATTTTTGTACGCCTTATAACTTCACCAAATATTAACCGATTTTAAAAAAGCCTTTTACGTCACACTCAGGAGACAATTTGCAATCAAACTGTCACTATATATCCCACCACACCCAAAGTGTGTCACTACACTACTTTGTGAAATGTCAGTGTCTTAAGAATAACAATTAAAAACAAGACGACTTTGGCAACAACGCATTTTAAGAAATTCACAACAGAAACAACGTGTTTGTTGTCACAGTTATTGTCTAAAAATCACATCTCACAGTTTTCACATCAAATTTTCAATGTGTCCGCCTTGCTGCTGGACGACGCATCGACGCCACTGACCAATGGCGCGATCAGCCAAACGCTATGGCACTTTGCGCCACTCAGCGACAATGGCTTTCTTTGGCTGGTTGACTGTCGTGAATTATCAACTTTGATAGGCCATATGTTGAAGGGCATCCCGAACAGCATAATCGACTAAATTTAAGTCTGTGTTGTTTGCGGGCCACATGCCAGGCTCGATCGACGTTGATCATGCAACTGGTCAGTGGCGTCGCCGGCTTGAGTGCATCATATGATATTTCACGAGGTAGTGTAGCAACACACTTAAGATGTGGTGGGATCTATAGCGACAGTTTTATTACAAATTGTCTCCTGGTTCTGACAGTGAAAGAATTTTGAAAATCGGTTAATATTTGGTGAAGTTATGAGGCGTACAATAAATGGTGCCATTTTTGGCCCACCCTGTACGTGTCTACGAGACAGCGACATGATGCCAGACGCACTTGAGATATGTTCGTCAATCATGTGCATGACTTATTTTCTGAAATATATCAATATATAACGAACGATAATACAACCAGGCATTTAGGCAATCCGAAGTTGTTCGGGAAACTGCGCGTAGCCTAATATTAGTGATAAAGCTGGTGATTATAATATAATACCTTTTTGTGTGTTTTTTCTTTTTTTCCTTTTACTTACCGTGTATATATGTTTGCGTGTTTGTGAGTGTTTTTTTTGTGTGTAACTTTGTGTTATTTGTGTTTGCTATGGGCCGTGTTGCCTGAAATAAACCTGTGATGATGATGATGATGATAAAACTAACAAGCAAAAAAGAATACAAATAGAGGTCGCCGGTAAAAGTTCTGTAATGTTTTGATCGACGTTAGGCCTACACGAAGAGACTGCGGGGATATGGGAAGCCAGAGGTGGATAGTTGACTAAAAGCTGCAAAATATTTTAAACCATCCAATACAAACGCGAGGTTTTTAGGAACGGACGGCAACTAAAAGCAAAGCATTTTAGGTATCACGGCCATGACGTCACGCCGCCGAATGCCGTCACAAAGCTACAGCGGCAGCCTCCGTCGACAAGTCACTCGTTATTGTGTAGTAACCGTATAGATGTGTACAACCAGACAGCGTGCTGATCAGGAAACATAATCGAAAACTGGGCGACGTCGTAGGTGGGTTTGTAGCGAAGAGCTAGGAGACATGACTGCCCCACGCAGTTACCCGGCGCACGCTGGATTCCACTGGGCCATCACCGAGAGCTACCATCGCGAACAGCAGACACGCATCGCCGCTTTCAAGGTCGAATTATTCATGATTAACAACCAAAATGTTCGATATGTGTAACTTTATTATAGACGAAATCGCGGTTATTGTCTAACCTCAAAGTAGCTCGGCTACTAAGGCAACAGTGTGATTAATTAGTTCATCGATTGATTCCGCCTATTTTATGTATTTCTTCGTAACGTGGTCCATCTGTCTTCTGTCACATTTGTACATCCTGCTTAAAACCGTTCAACGGAATTACGTATAGATGCCCGACCCCAATATTTGGGTCTCGAATCTTCAGCCGAAACATACAATTGCACAGTTTTGTGCTGTCACCTGGCGAATACAAACGACAAATTGGGTGGACTTGCCGGAGCGATTTCGCCTTTTGCCAAATTACTTTGGTCTTTGTTGGAAAGTTGCGATACTTATTAAGCTCAGTACATGATCTGCTCGTCTGTTTGTTCGTTACAGTCGAGCACCTTGCTATAGAGCTGTTGGACGTGGGCTTACATGCTAATTAAATAATTAACTTAAGTTAACTGCGACTTTGCAGGAACACTGTTCCGGCCCGTCTCGCTCCCGTACTGGGAAGGGAAATTTAAAGGTTGTGCTTTACGGGACACGTTCGTCTTAGCGGTTTGTTAACGATTATAATAAAGCAAAATTTTTTCTTTCTCGTCGCGCTCTACGTTCCTAAAGGCGCGTATAGAGCGACGTAAGTGAACTGAACTGAACTGACATGGTTTTTGACGAACTGACCAGTAGGCACGCAGTAACGCATTATACTCCGTTTACACGATTGAGCGAACATCAAGCAGACATCGAGCAAACATCGAGCAAACATCTAGCAGGCCCGATGGAACCCCGCCCCTGGCTCAAATGTAGGCCTAGGCTTAGCCCACAGCTGATCACGTGTTATATAGGCCTTCCGATTGCAACGCGCCCGCCCTCCTAATTAGCATGCTAATAACCATAGCTCGTCGAGCTAGCTGGATGAATGTAGCAAACATCGAGCAGACGTCGAGCAATTAGCACGTGTATTTTGAATACATCTGCTTGACGTCTGCTCGATGTTTGCTCGATCGTGTAAACGGGGTATTATAGTAGGCAGCGTCTAATAACGGCGTCGTACGCGCCAGTTGGTCAGTTCGTCAAAAATTAAACCACGTCACGTCACGGTTCAGTTCGGTTTAGTCACGTCGCTCTGTAGCAAGGAAGAGTAATGAGGTCGATATGTTATGAATATTGAGGACCGCGCCCTGACTTCTTGTAAAATTTTAAATAGTCATATATCTCAGCAAGGGGTCATCCGATCTACTCCGTGTAGGTTTTCCGGTCGGCGGATAACGTTTGGTCATAATGTAACACATTTCTTGTTGTTGTATTATTAGCAACGAAAAGCGAAGAAGGAAGGAAAAACGCTGCCGCGACGCAATCCGCTGGAAATGTGGGACTTCCACCCGGGGCAGTTCGCGCTGAAGGTTTGGCGCGAAGAGAGGAAACAGGCGAAGGAATTGTGCGAAGAAGCCAGACGAAATATAGGTGGCGTCGGCATGAAACCCGTCGACGAAGCAACCAGGCGAGACGACGACACTATTACAGCGTTAATAATAGGCCTATTCGAAAAATGTGGACACAGAATGCAGAAGAGATGACATATCAACCTAAGCCCGAAAACTTTCTGTGTGCTTTCGGTTGCCGTCCGACTCGTGTGAAAACTTGAATCTCTATAATTTATAGGTACCCTTAGAAATATTTGTGTAGTTTTTAGTTTCTTTCTAAGTTGTGTCGATTTGTTTTTTACGAGTTGTTGCGCAATATTACACGACACATCATTATGTAAAATTAACAAGAAATTTGAGCCAATGCTTACGAGACGCGCGAAAGGCTATAGCAGTTCATTTTCGCAAACTGTCAGTCTATCTCTAGCCATTTCGTCGCAGTTCATTCTTGGACTGTGCGCTGCAGCCGAGGATCGCAAAAATCAATAAAAAAACTTTTATTTTGGTGGATTAAAGTCTTTCAATATCATTGATGTTGATACGACTGAAAAGCTGGTTACTATAGTGCTTGTTGTGGTAGGCAGCATGCCCATGCCTATCTGCAACCGTTTTCACGAAAGACTGGCCAACAATGGTAAAACAACGACTTTTACGGCGGTACCCCTCTTTGATGCCCTCGTGCGCAGGTTTCCTTAAACCTAAAAAATCGAGACTTGAACCGTCGAAATCTATGTTCCATGCTAAAAATTTCATACGCAGCTTCTTCATGTCTACCTCAATTGATTTCGGCGCAATTCGTTCTTGAAATGTGTCTTGCAGCCCGAAATCGCTAAAAAATTTATTAAAAAACTCTATTTTGGCTTTCAAGGTCATCCAAGGTCATTGAATTCGGCGCCAATCGAGAGCCAGTGTACAACTTCCTATTAATGATTAATAGTAATCTAGACCCTATAGCAACATTACTGAGATACAGCGACTTATTGGCAGAAAATCGCAAACTTTTCCTACCCTTTCTCATTTAACGCCCTCGTTTGGGGGTGACCCTCTTGGAATTTATGGAAAAGCTTCACGGTTTTTAGAACTAGATTCAGACAGCCGACGGTAAAAATTTGGTGATCCTAGCTTGCACCGTTTTTGACTAATCCACCCGTGTGTCGGAAAAACGGACAGACAGACAGAATTGCGATGGCTAAAACGCGCTGAAAGCAGTAGCTGCTTTCGCGAGTAAAAATGTAAAAAAATCGACCCCCCCCGTTTCTACTTTTTTGCCGGCTGCAACTCTCAACCAAAAGCACAATTTTTGGGCCTTAATAGGCCTATAGAGGCAATTTTAACTTGAGTAGGGGTTACGAAGTCGCTTGGCTTGGTTCTTTAAATGCTGGTTTGCATTCACTAGATAAACTGAGTGAACTCTGGCATAAATCTGATGACAAAAAACGTGACCATTAATAGGCCTATTAACCGGCTATTGCGACAGGTGCTAACGTGGAGTCGTCTGTCCGTTTGTTCGTATGTCGTCTGTCTTACACATTCGTGCACCCAGCTGTAACCGTACGTTGGACGGAATTAAATTCCATTTGGCAGGACACTCGTTCGGCGGTTAGCAGAATTAGTTGAAAATTTTTTATTAACTTTTCAAAGATACTGGGATACAAAGAGTGTTTATCAGCTACGTTAAGTTATGCATTGCGACTAGCTGTGCTTAGTCTTGATTTACGCACGCCGAGTGCTTTCGAGTTTGCGTTTGCGTGGCAGATTTGGCGGTTTGGTCGCATCAGGGAAGCTGCTCAACGCTGAGCCAGGTTATTACTGAGATGGGTAATCGTTGGCAGGTATATCGTCTTGGTATGTAACCAAGTCACCCTAGTCAACTCAACCTGGCCATCCCTTTGTGGTGAGTAGGCGCAATGAGTATCAGCAAAAGCCGGGGCGTAAACCGGCATATGGCGCGATGCACTAGCCCCGGATCCGTTTTCCGGCAGTGTAAACTGGGGTCTGCCTGAGGGCTAAGAAAGCAAAGATCGGCGCCGCCCTATGGCTTAGGAAAGTCTTTACGTTTTACGGTATTAACAGTGCTGTGATAACGTCTGTGCGGTCTTCGTCGCATGCAGACTGAAGCTGTACTACGGCATCAGCCGCGACGGAGAAGGTCGCCAGGACTATCTGCAGCGACGCGTGGTGATCCAGCCCGAGGATCGTTACCATCTCCCACTGCTAACTTCCTGGGACTACGGCTGGCAGATCTCACACAAGGAAGAACTGTTCGATCGGCCGGCCTATCGACGGGCGTCACGCATGAAGGAGTCGTGGTCCCGCAACTGTGTGCCGAAGCTGCACCGCGACTACGACGAGCTGCAGACGATGATCACCGAAACTCATCAGTGACTGAAAATGAGCCGACCGTCAGTCGTTATCACTCGCTCCCATCACTCAGCCAATCGGCCATCTCCATCATCATCAACCGCGACGCCAAGTCTTGATCTGCCTCTTCCTGATTTATCATTCTTCGATGATCATCTCACCTCACAAGTGTCATCATCACCACTCTTGTCATCTATCACCCCATCATTTTTCCATTCCACTCTTAAAACGTTTCTCTTCATTTAATCCTACCTTCCATAGATATCTGGCTCCGCTCTCGGACTGATTTCATGCCTATCCAGATTCGCTTAACGGTTTTTTTTTCTCGTTTCAGTTTTTTTGTTTTAGTTATGGTGATTTCCTTACTTTTTGTCGCTCAGTGCTTTGATTTTAGTCCGTTTCTTGATTTTTTAAATATATTTTTTTTCATTATGACGATACCTCTAATCACTTTTTCACATTTCATTTTTATTTCAATTATTTTGAGTTCCTTTTAGTTCATCAACATTTTTAACGTTACAGAGTATGTCAGTTTTCAAGTTAAAATTAATTATTATCGTATCGTATTATGGTTGTCGCAGTTTCTATAGTAACCACCAAAATCATCACTCACCGCGGTTTTTTTATTTATGTTCGTAGTATTAGGCACCGGCGTTTGAGATATAGGGCTATCATATTATTTTGCGAGCTAATCCGTTCTTATGAACACTACAATGACGATGGAAGAAAAAGTGAAACGTGTATAGCAAGCTGCGTAATATTAACATTTTGATAACTAGTCCGTTTTGAATACGAAGCAATCAACGTTACGGGTTATTGTAATAAAATGCGTATTTCGAAATATCGTATTTGCAATGTTGTTCTACTTGACTTATTGTAGCAGTGTACGCGGCCAAAACTATACCGAACAGTAAATAAAAAAGCTTACCGTACTAAAAGTTATTGTCGAATGTTTACGAAATTGTTTCAGCCTAATGTATTTTGACTGCGAACACAAAAAGCAGATTATGTACGGTGCTATGTTATGGGGTTTTCGTTTTTATTTTATTTTAACGTCACAAGTTAATCGTCAGACGGTCAGACAGAGCCCCTCACCTATACTAATTAGTCCGTTGCAACAATAGCGTGCACGGTATGACTGGCTTCGTCACATATAGAGGTTTGCAAACTTCGATTGTTCAGTTTTTTTAAACATGTCTGAAATTAAACTTTCCGTATGCCTATTCGTTCTGTGATTTTCAAGATTAGGCTAATGCAAATCACACTGATTTTTAGTAAAATCTATTCGTGACTGGTCAGTTGAAAACTTAATATCGTAACCCACGAAACCGTTGATGCTAGTAGCCAATGCTAAGAATATTTCAAGTTAATAATGACAGAACGAGAAGTAGGCCACTGCAACCTAGCACTGCCCGAAGGTCACGTAACGTAGTTATACGATCCGCGACAGAACTATGTCTCCGTAGTCCTCGTCAGTAAAGACTGGCGCTAAGCCGTTTTTCGTGTTACCGGGTCTCGCCGGTAATTAAAGCGACTTTCCTGTAGATACATCGACATCTCATTGCGTTATCATGTCTAATACGACAGCGCTTCTGCTGCTGCTGCTCGTGTCTTCTTCCTTCCCCATCTTGCCTACAGGTCATTTATGATCTACGCGATTCCCACCTAGCCTATATAAACCTAAATACTGGCCAAGACCTGGTTACAGAAGTAAACATAATCAGCAGAAAGATATCCATGGATTGATTCTACAGACATCAGTGAAAGAAAAGTGACCGCCGGCGTGCTTTTGCTTTGTAGTGTGTCGGCAGGACAGCTGTCGAACAGAGATCTCAGTCTTGGGCTAATTAACTAATCAACTTATGTTTACTGAAGTTAATTATAAAGTATCATTATCGACAGCAACAACAAGATGGACATGATTAACCTGCGGAGGATCTGTTTGTTATTTTTGGCGATCATCAACAGCGGTGAGTGCGTTCGGCTATTTTGTGACTGTTTTGTTCCTTGATTGACTATGGTTTATAGGAGTCTACCTTTAATTTTAACGCCGCGGTTTGATCTGCATTTTAGAGTTGTTAAAAACTTTCAAACAATGCCTGCTAAATGCAAATAAGCTTAGGTCCTAAATGTTGTTCAAGTACATTGCATGCTGCCAATTGCTGCGAGTATTTTCATTATTGCTGTGATTAGGCCGACATCAAGACAATATTTGTTTGAGTTAGTTGAGGTTCTTTTAAATGATATTGCACGCTTATTAATTAGTTAAATTCATTAGTTAATTTGATGTAGATTAGACTGTCTTACACTGTACATGTACATGCAGGCGCAACGAGGCTAGCTGCCGTAGAAACCAGCACGGATGCGACCCGTCGGAACAAGGACTGGAGCGAAAACGGAACGGAATCCAGCTTGCCGAATGAGTTCGCAACAGCAACAGTTACAGAAGCGGCGAAGTCGGCTCATGCAAACGTTGGTGGAAAATCCGCCGATCAAAGGATGACGCGTTCCGGCGACAGGGTAGTACTTCCGTTGTGGCGAAGCATCGAGCTGAAGAACCAGACGAGGTTGATCGAGAACTTTGACACTGGAGCGACAGATGACGTGGACACGGACCGAATCGCTCGAACAACGAAAACCCAATCGACCAGCACTGACGATCTTATTTATTCCACGGCTCTCGACTATTCCGGACACAGCCCGTACAGCATTGGCGTCGCCGAAGCAACCACCATTTTGCCTTGGCTTAGACGCGCCAATCGCAGTTCCGGTTTGATGGAAAACGACAATTCCAATCCAAGGGAGAAGATTCTGAACCATTTGACCACAGCGAAGTCGACAACCGACTCACACAGTGGAAAACCGGGGCAGTCGACCGCAAATCTCTTGACCGTCATGCACGCTGTCCAGCATGACTCCCATCGTTCCAGCAGCGGCGGCAGCGGAGAAAGTGGCAGCGCGATGTTTACTACATCGGCGGCGTTCGTGAGACCTCGGAGACCTGCCAGTTCTCCTCTGGGCAGTCTGCTGGGCTCGTTTGATGACGAAGGTCAGTATCCCCCAGCCAGGTCGCAGGCGGGTGACAATCGGGGTGAACAACAGCTGCGCCGTGATAAAGAACAGCCTCGAAACAGCGACGACGGCGACTTCTATCGTCAAGATGAGGTAAAGAGCTCTTGCCTTTCGCTCGTATTAGAAAGTAATAAAATTCATTATTTGCATCTCAACTGCCCTCTGTTCATTTCTGTATGCATTACAATTTTAAATGCTTTACGATCACTGCGATGTTATAACGTCATTATGTCTTGCAGAATCGAACATTTATTCCAATCGACTAAAACTTGATTACAATTTTGGATTTTTAAGTCTAAATGACTGATAAGCGTTTGTAATCTAATTTTATTTCACAGAAAAAAACGTGTCATCAAAATTTGTGCTTAATGTTCAAGTCTTCGCTTTGTGAGCATCATTACTTTTTGATTTTGCTTTAGTTCGCTAAAGCTAACAGCAACCATAGTAGTTGAATTCTGCTGTTTTCGTGGTTTTTTTAATTGACTGCAAAAATTAATCGAAATTAATCGATTAATGTCGAATGGGCCCAAATATTTGGAAATTAATAGACTAAAACTTTAATCAGTACTACCAGCCGTAAAATGTGCACGAATAAAGAACGATATTAGTAGAGAACAAATGCACCAGACGAAATCGTGGCGGCGACATTCATGAATTCCGTGCAGGCTTTTTAGTTTTATTTGTATTGCTTTTCTTCAGGACGAAAGCGACTCTTCGAATTCAAGTGCGACGCGCCTGTATGTCTGTGCTAGCGATCAGATCCTTGCGACATCCGCGGCTGGAACTGGTTTAGTTACTGCCCTTTCCATCATGCAGCTTCGACGTCTTAGTTGCTAGATTTCGAGTTGCACTTCGTCGCTGTATCGTGGTTGACAATGCTAACAGACAACGACGCTTATATCTATGAATTTATGCCGTTTATTGACGCTACTGTTTTTTCCGTATACGCTTCGTCATACGCTTTGTCTTATCGGCCACTTCAGCTAGAACGCGTAGTAATAACATGTACATAAGTAATTTGAGCAAAGCTCACGTGATGCACCAGAACATCGGTGTCGTCACGTGGGGAGTCAGCGTACAACCTGCAATTAAATGATGCGTTCTAAAAAAGTATCCAAATATGAGGCTTCCGTGTGGAGAACTCCTTGAACCTAGAAGGTCGAAAATTAGACGGTAAAAATCTACGTTTTAAGCAAAAATTTCACATGTAAGTTGTCCTAATCTAACTCTAAGCTATTTCGTTTTAGTTTACTCTTGAAGTGTGCGTTGCAGCCGAAAATCGCCAAAAATCACTAAAATCTCTTACTTTGAGAGCTTAGGGTCGTTACAGTCGTTACAGTCATCAGTGTTAATATTTCTTAAAACTCGTCAACAGTTCTTGTTACAACAAACAACAACCTGTGTCTCTCTACAACCGTTTTTACGCTAGAGCGGCCAGACGAGCCAACAACGGTAAAAGACTTTTTAGGGGAGTGCACAAACATCCTTGAAACTAGGAATTCCAGACTTGGACTGTCGAAGTCTACGTTTAATGCTAAAAATTTTGTACACAGGTTCCCGGCGTGGGAGCACCGATGCTGTTGCGAGTCACGTGAGCTTTGCTCAAATTACTTGTTACAGGGTGCCAGCATAGGTATGCAGATTGCAATGCGGATGCCTTGTCTTGGCTATGGCAGAAGCGTCTGACTGTGCGTGTCCGGTCGTCTGCCTGGATGTCACAATACCGTTGTCACAAGGATTACGAAATCTTCACCATCAGGGAACTGCATTCTATATAATTACAAAATCGCGACGTAGCCTTAATTTATTTTTAGGCTTTCCGAACCGTAGTTCCCGGCGATCTCATGTTTTACTGCTGTTTCTTTTGTTTTTTTTTATCCCGAAATCTCTAACCTCAACTGGCTGATCGCTGTGACGTCGTGAAACTTTGCCACATGATCAATTTTAACGTCGGTTTAAAAATTTGGGGGACTCTTCTCGAAAAAAATGTGAAGGCAAGAACTTGCAAATTCGTTTTATTATCTTATTAGTTAAATACGTAAATGTAAATAAATTTCGTATGCTTATCCAATCCATATGATTAATACATTTAATAGCTTTGTCTAAGTTTTTTGGCATTTAATTATCTGCCTCGTAATTAATCCACGAAATACTTATTTTCCAAAACTCATCCGTGTTTGTCACATTGTTTCTTTTATACATAACATTGTAGTCCCGATAAAACACTGCAATAAATTGACTTATTTCAACATCACATTTTGTTTAACTAATACACAACATAGATAGAAGCAATAAATCATCATCATCATCATCATCATCATTTCATGTTTTTGTTACATGTTATAAACCAGCAGCTAGTCATCGTTGGTGTGTATGCCTAAAGGTGCGTTCTCACTGCGCGCGTTAACGCGCCGCGCGAACGCGTTGACGCGCGCTAACGTACGACGACGCGCGTCAACGCAAATTGCATATTTATGAGCCAACAAATCATAGTGTTTTAGGAATTTGGATAAGACACTGATTGGTTGGTTCATGAATAAGCAATACGCGTTGACGCGCGTTAACGCGCGCAGTGAGGACGCACCTTAAAAGTGTCGCTTTCCAACATGTGTCGCTTCAGTTTATTTACTTACACATTTATCAGCGTTCGAAGCAAACGTTTAGCTAGAAAACACGAATTTAATGTTATAAGCAAAGCGTTTTTTATAAGCAGGTTTGGGCCAGTGGTGTAGCCAAAAGGTGGGAGAGGGGAGCAGAGGGCCCAGTCCCCAGTCTCCCAGACAATACAATAAGCATACGTTTAAACTGCACGAAATTTGCCATTTTTGTCAGTTTATTGTGAAAAAATAATTAAAACCGTTGCCACCGAATTTCACATTTTGAGCTATAATGTGCTAAATTTGATTTCGGCTGGGGCTCCACCCCAAACCCCGCTGGGGAAGCTCTCAGCGCTTTCCCAAATTCCCTAGCTGGATTTTAGGGAGTTTTATTTGTAAGAAAAGAAAAAGGACAGAAATAAGAGAAAGAAAAAGGGAAAGAAAGAAAAGTGGTACGAAAAGAAGAAAAGAAAGGGGAGGGACAAAAAGAGAAGAGAAAAGAAGAGGAAGGGAGACAAGCCCCCTCAATTGACATTTTTGGCTACGCCACTGTTTTGGGCATTGTACGATTTACACGTAGCATCGGCTCGCTAAACGAACAAAATGTTTCAATACAATGCTGCCGGAAACAAAAGCTCACTGTGATTTAGCCTTTTTAGGTTTTACTTGGAAGTATTTAAAGCAGCCGCGATAAACGCGAAAGCAAAACAGCGCAACGACGGATAAAACAATAACAGCTGCTGCAACAAGAGCAGCGAAAATGTCAAACGTCATGAACTGTAACGTCGATAGCTCGAACGCCCCGGTGCGCAGATGTCGGTCGCCATATTTGACCACGTGATCTATCATGGCGGACACTCGTTGTGCTGGGGTGTCGCGTCGGTCACGCAAGATGGCTGAAGCCAGGTTTATGTTTTGTTTATAGCTGGGATCTGTAAGCAACTTGTCAATGTTTGACACCAGCGACTCCGAAGTGAAATCGGCGATCTTCATCTGTATCGCGTAGCCTTTAGATTCAGCAGCTGCGGCGTTCGCCGGTTGATCTAAATATAACGGTAGAATAATCAGAGGTTTCGAATGATATACTGATTCAATGATGCCGTTAAATCCGCCGTGACTAATGAACAGTTTAACTCTGGGGTCAGCGAGTATGTCGTACTGCGGGATCCATGGCAATGTCAATATGTAATCATTATGACAAAAGCCTTCTGCTTTCAACTTCCAGATGACTGATAATGCATGACGCTTTGTGACTTCTATGAACGCTTCGCAAAGTCGTTGATTAATCTCTGGTGGAAAAAAATCGCAGTAGCTGCCGAAACTTACAATAATTACGCCACGTTTTGACTTAAAAATAAACGTTTTAATTTCACTGGAAAGAGGTCGTTCTTTTGTTCCGACCATAATGTCGCCAACTGCAACAGTGTTGGGCATTTGTGGTAGCGGGTAGTTGACTGACAAATCTTCTAGGAAGAACCACAATGACTGGTGACGGTAAAGGTGCAACATATCTACATAAGGACGATTTGGAGCATATTTTTTCATGTAGCATTCATTGTCCGATAACGCAAATGTGGACATCATCCTGTCTATGAGAAAGGCAGTCAGTCGTTCCGGAAAAGTCGGTCGATCACTGACGCTGCCAAGATTCGGAAATGACGCGAAGCGAGGGACTCGAAAAAGGTAGGGCGAAGACACGCTTACTGACAACGTTGCACGGGGTATTCCGAGCGCGTATGGGATTGTACTGTAACAGTTGGCACCAATCATGTCCATAATTGCGAAAGCGTATCCAGTTGCTTGTATATGACGCATCATTTGGATGTTTTCCTGTAGCCGAATACAGTCTTCTTCTACCTCGTGTTGTACTTTCTCCAGTTGACGCAACATAGTCATTCGCCGAATTGACGACGTGGTCATCGCCATGTTTACGATAATCTTCGATGCTTCGGGGGAGTTTATAAACGGCGTGTCACTGTCCACCGAATACTTGAGATACGTGAAGTTCTCGATGTCGTCCGTCACGAAGTCTGGAACTCGAGCGTTGGACGGCACTACTACGCCGACCGTGTTTCCCAGCTTGGCCAGGTCGACACCCAGACGACTGAAATAGACAACGTGCGAGTTAATGTTTGACGGAACAAGCAGAATCTTCGTAGCGGATATGCCAGCCATTGCACAGGTCGAGATGACGACAATAGCCATCAGAGCATCTAAGCTTGACCTCATGATGCTTTGTACTAAAAATCTATAAACACAAAAATTATTATTTTAGCAGACATGGTAGTTTATGTACAAGTAGAAACTTGGTGCAGAGCCCAACGTGAGACCACCGGAAGCTTTCAGTCTGATAGGGGGAGGGGGGAATAGGGGGTTGAAATTTTTCTCCTGCAGTAACGTCACGTGACAAGAACGCAATTGCATTGGTCTGTCAGCACGCGCACTGTAAAAAATTCCTGGGGAACCCCCAGGTGGCGTTTGAGCTAGCAAAATTTTGTCAATCCATATAGCGCCTGCAAAAATTTGAGGTGTACCACCCACCCTTTAGGGACGAAGATATAATCTTTCAAACAGTGCATGCTGGTGGGTCAAAATGCACGTGCACAACTTTGTAATTAGTGAACCGCACTTTTTTCATCAACTCGGGAGGAATTGCTGTAAATACTTTAGTTTTCCAATTCTGGATTGTTTTATCCGTTTTCGAGATATTTGAGGTCAAATTCTGAATTTGTCCGAATTCGCGCCAAATATGTTTTAGTCTCCAGAAGTGTTTTTGGGGAGGACTCTCCAAATTTAGGACCTGCTACATATTTCCGATAATGGCGCAAAATTTCGCGGCTATCGGCCGACGGAGCACGGAGATAAGTCTACCTTGGCGAAACAAAATTAAAAAAAAAACATCTGCGGTAAAATATAATTTCTTTCCTTACATACACCGTGGTCCACATAAAACGTGCCACTTTTATTTTTTTTAATAGCTTTGTGAAACACTGGCCGATTTTAATAATTTTTGGCAAGCGACATCAGAAATAAATGACTGTAGTTTTGACCACCTCAATTTAATGCTGTTGCTACACTACTTTGTGAAATGCAGAAGTCGTAGTTTGGCCATTTATAACAATAAATTCATACTAGATAGCGCACGCGTCGGCTCAAAAATGATTAAATGAAAAGCGACAAAAACGATTGGCAACAATTGTATCTCATAAAGTTACACGTGTCACATCACATCCTCTTTATTACAACACGTGCTCAAAATGTCCTCTTCCAGCGCGAACGCAAGCGGCAAACGTTGACACCACTCGCAGACAGCAGGCTTAACAACTTGCATTACACAAGGTAGTGCAGCGACAGTATTAAAGTGAGGTGGCCAAAAGTACAATAATTTGCGTTTAGTTTCTTCTTGATGTTGCTTGTCAAAAATTATTAAAATCGACTAATGCTGCACTGAGCTATTCGAAAGTGGCAAGTTTTTACGGATCGCGGTGTACTAACGTACAGGCGGTACGGTAAAATTGCTGCTTCATCATCATATATTCGTTTAATGTAAAGTTGACAAGCGCAACTTTTAACAACGCAACCACAAAAACTATAAACAATTTTAACGAAACTTACTTTGAAAAAAACTATCGTTACAGACAGAACAAATAAGCGGGTTTATGGCTAAAATCAATAAAAACAGACAAACGAATCAAGTATCGTAATAAGTTTGTTAGCTAATGACCGTATATTAAAAGAAAGTTCATCGCCTATAAAATAGTTAGTATAAAAAGCAGCGATTCGCTGCTAATTTTAACAAAGTACAGTACTGTATAAATATATGAAATCAAATGTGTAGAACTATGTACACGTGTTTATCTCAAATTCTCCAGAGATTTTTCTGCAAAGAACTGCCATAATTGGACATTTAAACACCTGAGAAATAAAAGCAAAGCGGTCGGGCTAATAGGCGAGTCGCAGTCCACGAATAATAATATGGCAGCCAACCGTACAAAGCAGCAGTTCGTACCAAGATCAAATCATGCAAAAGACAAGCACGTAAAAAATTATAGTATTTACAGATTTCATCGTACACGGGTAGACATTTGCAGAGTAAAGGAAGAACATAGCTGTGTGCGTCCGGCGGGACATTCCAAACTCACCTTGGTCTTTCTTTGACTATGCAGTGCAAAAATAACTTGTAATCGATCACTTAGTTTCCCGATTTAGCTTAGGTGGAAAAATAAACACATCATTACGACTATAGGCTACAAATGTACATACCGTTCTGCGAAACAAAACGCTGTTAATCTGTGCACTCGACGAACGTCAACTGCATGCAGACGAATACTTGTAGACCTCAGCCCAGCCCAGTCTTTGGCTTTGCAAACCGTCATCAACAGTCTTACTGTGTCATTTGGTGTTTACACGATCCAGCAAACGTCGAGCTAACGTCCAGCATTAGCACGTGTATTTTGAATACATTTGCTGGAAGTTTGCTGGACTTTTGCTGGATCGTGTAAACACCCCATCAGGTACTTGCTAACAGTGTTCCTTAAGCTATGTTCACACGTACACACCCGATCGATACGTTCGCGTGTTCACAAGAGCGACGTATGGGAAAGCACGAATTTATTCGCGCCGATCGATCGCTCCGATTTTGGCCGACAAGTCAGTGTGTGAGTGTGAACCGGCTTTTTAGTGGGTCAGTCTCGTAACCAGATCGTCCAGAAACTCTAGGCTGAATTTTATTATGCGCAATATCTATGCTAAGCGCGTTTTAGCTATAGCTTAGGCGTCTGTCTGTCTGTCTGTGTCTGTCCGTCCGTCTGTCACACTCTAAAGCCGTAACCAAACGGGGCACACTAGGATCACGAAATCTTTACTGTGGACTGACAAAATGATTTTAGTTTTTGGCAGCGAAATTTCGTGCGCTTAGGTGACTACACTGTGAGGCATAAAACACACCAATTTTTTTTACCATAACTTGAAGAAGGGTTATCCAATTTTAATAATTTTTGGTACACTTATTTCTGACACAACTGGCCATCAAATAACCGTTTAGTTTCCCACTTCACCCAACATCTGCTGCTACACTAGTTGGGAAAAACAGAACAGACAAAATATGCAATTAAACTCAACAAAAAAACTTTATAAAATTTCATTTTTCCGGATATGTGGCCACCAACAGCCAATCAATTTCAAGGTTTGACTGTTGTGCAGCAGCATGTCTACTAAATAGGCCTAACATTCAGGAATATTGATTAATTCGAGAACCGACTGGTGAAGTCTGGATTAATCTGGAGCAGAACGTTATCGACGCTGCTATCAGTGAATGGAGAAAGTGTCTCCGAGCCCAGCCCATGTTCTTGGCCCACATTTCAAACATTTTTGTAGACAGTTACAAATGGACAATTAGATAAACTATCAACTAAAACGATAAAAATATGGATAAAATGTGTGTTTTGTGTGTTTTTTTGATTAGGGAATAATGCTAAAGTGATTAAAAATGCAATATATTGTTCGTTTTTTCCCAAGTAGTGCAAAAAACAGACAATGAGTGAGGTGGGAAACTAAACAGTCATTTGATGGTCAATTGTATCAGAAATATTCGTACCAAAACTTATTAAAATTGGATAACTTTTCTTCAAGTTATGACGAAAAAAAGTTTGGTGTGTTTTATGCCTTACAGTGTAGTGTAGATTCCCCTCGAATGACGGCGTGAAAGAGACCTCTTACGTTCAAGAAGTCTTCCGCACGGAGGCCTCAAATGCACTGATTGCCCAAGTGGCAGGATCGATGATGTCGCGCGTCATGTGAGCTTTGCTCAAATTACTAATTGTTTCATTGACTACAATATGTAAGCCTACAGACCAGACACCGTGACACGTTGCGTTTTTGTCATGTAGGCTAACGGCGTGTTCGAAATTATTGTGCGTGTTATTACGTTATTATACGTTACGTTATTATATTAGGCTTATAATTATTACACGCAAATTTTTAAAAAATTGAAAATATGTTTCATTTTACCTGTTATGAGTAACGTACTATTTTCAACGTTAAGTTTAAGGTTAGCCTACTATTTTAAATGTTTTGCAACATTTTTGCATTTTCATACGACTTTAACTTGTACAAACTACTGTTATGTAGCGTGTCTTCAAACTGACAGAAATTACGTAACGCAAGTTCGCAGACCTAGTTTGTTTGTTGCGGAATTTGGTCGTCAGAAATCCATTGCGACCACCATAATCGCTATCACTGTGAATGCTACAGTATCATTATAATGATAAAATTAATACATGATGCAAAAGCCATTTGACCATAGTTGCAATGCACTACCAGTACCCGCACGTGCAATAAAATGGACGACAGGGGCGTGTTAAGACACGTAGACCTGGGGGCTAAAAATTTAAATGTAAACTGAGGCATCGGGCTTCTTCCCCCCCCCCGAAAAAAAATTATAATTCTTTGATCTGTATTCTGTGCCTGTGTGGCGCTAAATTTAACATTTTGTTTACAGCAAATAGCCCTTTAACATTTTCACAGTGTTACGTGATCTTTGATGAACATACATTCGACAAAATATTTTAAGTAACATTTTTGCATTTTTACTTATGTTGGTGGGCTCGTCAGAGCTGTGGGTTTGGGGCTGGAACCCCATACGTCTCATTTTTAATACGCCTCTTATGGGCTGCGTTGTAATAGACGAGATGCCATCATCTTACACCTGTTTGTAGCCTAGTTTGCGAGATTGACAAGCTTTCGTTTCGTGATTAATTATTGAGCACGTTTCAGCGTGTATTTTTTCATATCCAGTCACTGTTTCCGCTCCATCTCCACGATATCGAACAATAATGGTGAACTGTTAAACACGACTGATTAAATTAGTATGCGATCATGGTGACATACAGCTATAGTGACATTCGGTGTTTTAACAAGTCGTTTAATATCGACTGTTAAAGACGGCACGTGTATGAGTAGAACTCAAAGGATCAATCGCCAGATTTGTGCAGTGCACACGTTGCAGTTTTCAGTGAGTAAGAACCGGAGGCTACGGTAGGTATAATATGCTCCATTAATACCCCGTTTACACGAGGAAGCTCTTGTCTAAGAGACAGCTTCTTCGTGTAAACGGGGTATCATTCTCATCCAAACGATTCGCCGAAATGCCGCTTCTCGTCTACAAACAAACGCATAGCTCTGGCGTATACATTTTAGTAATAACAACAAAAAACCCAATTGTCGCTAGAGAAAACGCGCTCTATACAGTTCCTGTTGCAGTACTGACTTTCAAGGTCATCTAGTGTCGATGATTTTTATTTCATCCGAAAGGGTGTATGCCACGTCCTATTAGTGAATAATTGCAACCGTTTCCGAGATATACCAGTTTTCCGTTGAAAAACGCAAATTTTTCCTACCCCCTCCTCCATTCAGCCCCAAATTTGAAAATGTTTTCCTTGCACTGCATCCCCCAAATTTTGTATGCAGAGCGTTTCGACACACGGCTAATTATTTATGTAAAAGTTTTTCCCTAACATTTGCCCCTTAGCCATAATACATCCGTTACATAAAGACAGATGGACGGGACGACAACCGTGCCATAGAGCGTTATACAGAGACAGCAAAAATGTAAGCAAATACAAATACACTCAGGATCGTCTTCATGACGCCGAAATATTTACAACTAGACCAAAGTACTGTCTCTTGACGCTAATTATTCATGTGATAATAAAAAAAACAACTTTTCTGCGAATAAACGGTCAATTTAGAAAAAACGCAATAAAGCGCTGTCGTGATTTACCGTTGTTAGACGAGGCGTTCCTTCTGGCAATTCGCAGCGCTTCTTCCAACTGAATCTTCTACAATCACATCAAGTGTATATTTATTTCGAGATGTGCAACACGTGATCAATAGCGAATAATTAATAACGATTTTACGAGACCTATTTAGTTTGAACCGCACGCAGTTTTTACGGACAATACATCAGTATATTCATTGACCTGTGTGATCGTGTGCTATATATACACTGTGTATAGAAAGTATCTGACGATGGATGCATGGGTGCAAATTATCTCCGCCAATGGAACGAAGTGAACATTGGAGGAGATTATGAAATTGGTCGTTCTGTCCGTCGTTGTGTCCGTGTGTCTGTGTACACGATGACTAAGCAAAAACGATGGCGCCGTCTTGTGAAAACTTCTACATTGGCGGAGATATGCACTCTAACGAGAGCCTTCTACACTGTGTCCCAAAAAAACATCCCCGACATTTTTAACTGTAACTTAAAAACTGATTATCGGATTTTTATAATTTTTGGTACGAATATTCCTGACACAACTTGCCATCAAATGACCATTTAGTTTTCCACCGCACCTAATGTATGCTTCTGCACTACCTAGGGAAAGCAGATCAAGCGAAATATGTGTTGCAA